>Ga0316628_100000074_pt1 | contig 54794 bp, 48 predicted proteins | sample OWC_Aug_M2_C1_D5_FD_207648 | JGI IMG/M metagenome (GOLD analysis project Ga0316628, IMG submission 207648) | Wetland soil microbial communities from Old Woman Creek delta, Ohio, United States - OWC_Aug_M2_C1_D5_C | ecosystem: Environmental > Terrestrial > Soil > Wetlands | place: USA: Ohio...
CATGAGGCGCTCGATGGTGCTCGTCTCATCCGGCCCGAGCAATGCCGCGCCGTCTTCCTGCAGCGCGGCCTGTGTGCTTTCCAGCAGGCGCTGCCCTTCTACCTTGGCTTCCGCCAGGGCGCGCGCCCGCATGTCGCCACGCGCGTGGGCGGAGGAATCCTGCAACATGCGCGCGATGTCCGCGTCGCTTAGCCCGTACGATGGCTTGACTGTGACATGCGCCTCGACGCCGCTGCTCGTCTCGCGGGCCGAGACGCTCAACAGGCCGTCCGCATCCACCTGGAAAGTGATCCGGATGCGCGCCGCGCCCGCCACCATGGGCGGAATGCCGCGCAACTCAAAGCGCGCCAGCGAGCGGCAGTCGGCGACCAGTTCGCGCTCTCCCTGCACCACGTGGATGCTCATGGCGGTCTGCCCGTCCTTGTAGGTGGTGAATTCCTGCGCACGCGCAGTCGGTATGGTGCTGTTGCGCGGGATGATCTTTTCGGTAAGCCCGCCCATGGTTTCGATTCCCAGGGAAAGCGGGATCACGTCCAGCAGCAGCCAGTCGTCCGTGCCGCGATTGCCCGCCAGCACATTGGCCTGCAAGGCAGCACCCAGGGCGACGACCTTATCGGGGTCGAGGTTGGTCAGCGGCGTCTGCTTGAAGAATTCGGCCACCGCACGCTGCACTTGCGGCATGCGCGTCGCACCGCCCACCATCACCACGCCCTTTATATCGTCAACGGTGAGCCCCGCGTCCCGCAGGGCGCGGCGCATCGGCTGCAGCGTGCGCGCCACCAGGTTCTGGGTCATGTCGTGAAACGTCTGCTGATCGAGCACGGTGTCCATCAACTGGCCGTTGCTCAACACGGTGGTGATGCGCGTTTGCGCATGCTCCGAGAGCTCTTCCTTGGCAGCACGCGAACGGGTCAGCAGCATGCGCGAGTCCTGTGCGCTCAATGCGGAGAGGTTGTTTTTTTCCAGCAACCAGCAGTACAGCCGGTGGTCGAAGTCGTCGCCGCCCAGCGCCGAATCGCCGTTGGCAGCCAGCACTTCGAACACGCCGCGCGACAGCCGGAGGATGGAGATGTCGAACGTGCCGCCCCCCAGATCGTAAACGGCATACACGCCCTCGCTGGCGTTATCCAGGCCATAGGCAATGGCGGCCGCGGTCGGCTCGTTGAGCAGACGCAGCACGTTGAGCCCCGCCAGCTTCGCCGCATCCTTGGTGGCCTGGCGCTGCGCGTCGTCAAAATAGGCCGGCACCGTGATCACCGCGCCGACGATATTGCCGCCGAGCGCGGCCTCCGCGCGCTGGCGCAGCGCCTTGAGGATTTCCGCCGACATTTCCACCGGACTTTTCACCCCGGCCACCGTGCGCAGCTGAACCATGCCGGGCGCCTGCGTCGCGCCTGCAGCGGGCGTATCCACAAAGCGGTAGTGCAACCCGCTGATGTCGCCGATGTCGTGCAAGCCGCGCCCCATGAAGCGCTTCACCGAAACAAAGGTGTTGGCGGGGTCCTCGCTCAACATCGCCAGCGCCTCGGCTCCGGCTTGAACGCTGCCGTCAGGCATATAGCGCACCGCCGAGGGCAGCAAGGCATGGCCGTGCTCATCGTGCAGCACTACGGCGATGCTGCTCTGCACTGCCGCAACCAGGGAATTGGTCGTCCCAAGGTCTATGCCGACAGCCAGACGGTGTTCATGTGGCGCAGTGGACTGGCCGGGTTCGGAAATTTGCAGCAGTGCCATCAGTTATCCAGCGCATCGAAAGCGGAAGCGACCTGCTCCGCCAGTTTTTCCATGAATCTGAGTTTGCGGACATCCCCGGCAGCAGCCGGGTAATCGCCCTGAGTGTCTATTTTAACGGCAAGCTGGGTTTCCAGCTCGCGCATTTCTTGCCGCAGGCGCGTTTCCAGTTGGGCAAGCGCCGCGGCATCGCGCGCCGCCGTCGCCTCCTCGATCGCTTCGCGCCACTCCATCTGCTGCATCAGGAAATCGGCGGGCATCGCCGTATTGGTCTCTTCCTGCGTATCCACGCCGTGCTGCAGGAGAAGATAACGCCCGCGCTGGACTGCATTGCCCAGGGTCTGATAGGCCTCATTGATTTGGGTCGACCATTGCATCGACAGGCGCCGCTCGGATTCGGAGGAATGCGAGAACCTGTCCGGATGCACCTCGTTCTGCAGCGCGCGGTAGCGCAGGCTCAATTCACTGCGGTCGATCTGGAAACGTTCGGGCAAGCCAAACAGCTGGAAGAAGTTCTTGTGAAAATCGATGGCATGCATTGGATAGCCGAAGAAATTGTGCCGGATGCGGCCCTTTCACACTTTGAAGCTCTCGCCGCAGCCGCACATATCCTTCACATTGGGATTGTTGAACTTGAATCCCTCGTTCAGCCCTTCGCGCGTGTAATCCAGCTCCATGCCGTCAAGGTAGGGCAGGCTATGCTTGTCCACCAGCACCGTCACGCCGCCGCTCACGAATTTGACTTCGTCGCCGCCCTCGTCGTCGGCAAATTCCAGCTTATAGGCCATGCCCGAGCAGCCGCTGGTGCGCACGCCGAGGCGCAGACCGATTCCCTTGCCGCGCTTGGCAAGAAAGCTCTGCACATGTTTTGCCGCGTTTTCGGTCAGGGTAATCGCCATGATTCAACCTTTGTTTGCGTTGCAGGCGGATACCTCCGCCTGGCGTTTGTTTTTCAGATCCGCCACCGCCGCCTTGATCGCATCTTCGGCCAGGATGGAGCAGTGTATCTTCACTGGAGGCAGCGCCAGTTCCTCGGCAATCTGCGTATTCTTGATGGCCAGCGCCTCGTCCAGCGTCTTGCCCTTGACCCACTCGGTCACCAGCGAACTGGAAGCAATGGCGGAACCGCAGCCATAGGTTTTGAACTTGGCGTCTTCAATCACGCCCTGCTCGTTCACCTTGATCTGCAGCTTCATCACGTCGCCGCACGCAGGCGCCCCGACCATGCCGGTTCCCACCAGCGCGTCGTTCTTGTCCAGCGAACCCACGTTGCGCGGGTTCTCGTAGTGATCCAGTACTTTTTCGCTGTATGCCATAATTCAGTTCGCTCCTCTCAGCCGCTGGCAGTCATTAGTCTTTAGTCGCCAGCTGGCCCGGCTTTACGACTAGCGGCTACCTTCTAACGACTGCTTAATGTGCCGCCCACTCAATGGCGCTCAAATCCACGCCATCCTTGTACATTTCCCACAGCGGCGATAAATCGCGCAATTTGGCGATCTTACCCTTCAGCAGTTCCGCCACGTAGTCGACCTCTTCCTCGGTGGTGAAGCGCCCGACCGAGAAGCGAATGGAACTGTGCGCCAGTTCATCGCTGCGCCCCAGTGCGCGCAAGACATACGACGGCTCCAGGCTGGCCGAGGTACAGGCCGAGCCGCTGGAAACCGCGACATCGCTGACCGCCATGATCAGCGACTCCCCCTCGACGAAGTTGAAGCTGACGTTCAGGTTGTGCGGCACGCGCCGGTCCATGTCCCCGTTGACGTACACTTCTTCCATGCCCGACAGCCCGGCCAACAATCTGTCGCGCAGCATGCGGATGCGTTCATTCTCGCCCGCCATCTCCTCGCGCGCAATGCGGAAGGCCTCGCCCATGCCCACGATCTGGTGGGTGGCCAGCGTGCCGGAACGCATGCCGCGCTCGTGGCCGCCGCCATGCATCTGTGCCTCCAAGCGCACGCGCGGCTTGCGCCGCACATACAGCGCGCCTATGCCTTTGGGGCCATAGGTCTTGTGCGCGGAGAATGACATCAGGTCAACTTTCAGTTGTTGCAGGTCTATCGCCACCTTGCCCGTGGCCTGCGCCGCATCCACGTGGAAAATGATACCGCGCTCACGGCAGATTTCCCCTATGGCAGCGATGTCCTGCACCACGCCGACCTCGTTGTTCACCAGCATCACCGAAACGATGATGGTGTCCGGGCGCAACGCCGCCCTGAATTTTTCCAGGTCGAGCAGCCCGTCTGGCTCGGGATCAAGATAGGCCGCCGCAAAACCCTGCCGCTCCAGCTCGCGCACGGTATCGAGCACCGCCTTGTGCTCGGTCTTCATGGTGACGATATGCTTGCCCTTGCCCGAATAGAAATGCGCCGCGCCTTTCAGCGCGAGATTGTTGGATTCGGTGGCTCCGGAAGTCCATACGATTTCCTTGGGGTCGGCATTGACCAGGGCCGCGACCTGTTCGCGCGCCTGTTCCACGGCCTTTTCCGCGTCCCAACCGAAAGAATGGGAACGCGAAGCCGGATTACCAAACTTTTCAGTGAGATACGGTATCATCGCCTCCGCCACACGCGGGTCAACCGGCGTGGTGGCGGAATAATCCATGTAAATGGGCAAGTGCAGCTTCTTCATCAAATATTATCCGCTCAGCCCACAACCAGGCCGGGACGGCTCACAGTTGCGGCCACCTTCACGTTGACCGCGGTTGGCTGGTCTTTCTTCTGTGCATCCACCATCTGCTGCAGGCTCACTTCCGCCAGATAGGCGTAAATGGTCTTGGTCAGTCCCAACCACAGTTCATGCGTGATGCACGCGCCGCCATTGAGACAATCACCCCTTCCGGTACAGTTCGTCGCATCCAGCGGCTCGTCCACCGCCAGAATGATTTCGGAAATGGGAATCTGGGCGGCCGGCCGTGCCAGGCGATAGCCGCCGCCTGGGCCGCGCACGCTGGACACGATGTTGCAGCGGCGCAATTTGCCGAACAGCTGTTCCAAGTAAGACAGGGAAATTTTCTGACGCTCGCTGATTCCAGCCAGCGTAACCGGACTATGGTCCCCACGCATGGCCAGATCCACCATTGCCGTCACGGCAAAACGTCCCTTGGTAGTTAAACGCATAATGTCCTCTCCATCGAAATTGGTTTTACGACAATTTCAATACTAGGATACCCTAGGCTTTTAGTCAACAATCTTGTTCAGATGGTTGGGATCGAACTTGTCGGCGGTTGCGCGCTCCTCCTCGACGTTCACGCCCATCTTTGCCAGCTGCGCCAGAATCAGGTCGATGCGCTTGTCCACCACCAGGCTATGCCCGAGCAAGCCGTGTATGGCCTTGGAAACCGGGTCGTTCTGGTCGTTTCCGATGCCGTAGGCATTGAAGCCCTCCGCCTTTTTCGCCTCGTCCAGAATCCGCGCAGGGATGCCAACGGCGGTTGCGCCCGCGGGCACATCTTTAACCACCACGGCATTGGAGCCGACCTTGGCATTGTCGCCGATATGAATCGGGCCGAGGATTTTCGCGCCTGCGCCAACCACCACTCCGTTGCCCAGAGTGGGATGGCGCTTGCCCTCCCTCCAGGACGTGCCACCCAGCGTAACCCCATGATATAACGTCACATCGTCGCCGATTTCGGCGGTTTCGCCGATCACGACGCCCATTCCGTGGTCGATGAAGAACCGCCGCCCTATGGTCGCGCCCGGGTGTATCTCGACGCCGGTGAACCAGCGCGCGAAATGCGACAGGAAACGCGCCAGCCATTTGAAGCGCCACTTCCACAGACGATGCGTGACGCGGTGCGCCAGCCGCGCGTGGAAGCCGGGATAACAGGTCAGCACCTCAAAGGTGCTGCGCGCAGCGGGGTCGCGCGCGAATACGCTGTCTATATCCTCTTTGATCTGACTAAACATCTGTTTTCACTCTTTGTTTGAGCTTGCCATGGTACGACGTGGCCAGCGTCAGGATACCACGCAGAATGTTGATCTCCTCCAGTTCCGGCCGCGCCCGCGCATACAGGCGGCGCAGTTTCTGCATCAGCTTGTCCGGATGCTTGCCATCCATGAATTCGATTTCGACCAGCGTCTGCTCCAGTTGCCGAAAAAAACCCTCCAGATGCTCGGCGGGCGCGGGATTCAATTCCAGCGCACCGCTTTCGCCCAACCCCGCCGCCAGGCGCAATTCGTAGCTGACCAGCTGCACCGCCGCAGCCAGGTTCAGCGAGGTATATTCCGGATTCACCGGTATGCGCACCATCACCTGGCAGCGCGCCAGCTCGTCGTTGGTCAGCCCGGACATTTCGGTTCCGAACAGCAGCGCAACCGGCCCCTGCGCTGCGTGTTGTGCCAGCAGCGGCATCGCCTCGCGCGGCGCCAGCACCTCATGCGAGATATCGCGCACCCTGGCCGACATGCCCGCCACGAACACGCAGCCGTGCAATGCCTGCTCCAGGTTGTCGCACACCACGGCATGGTGCAGCAAATCATCGGCGCCGGCCGCCATCGCGGTCGCCTGCGGGTCGGGAAAATGGCGCGGATTGATCAAGTACAGGTGCGACAGCCCCATGGTCTTCATGGCGCGCCCAGCCGCGCCAATATTGCCCGGATGGGTGGTATGGCTGAGGATAACCCTTACATTTTCCAAACGTTCCTGTTTATCCAAAGCTCAATTCGCACTAAAATACGCCACCGGAATTTTCCGACCGCTCATTAATAAGGTTCGTTATGCATCCCATGCTCACCACCGCGGTGAAAGCCGCGCGCCGCGCCGGAAATCTGATCCACCGCGCCGCCGAAAACCTCGACCATCTCACCGTCACCAAGAAGTCGCATGCCGATTACGTCAGCGAGGTCGACCGCGCAGCCGAGCAGACCATCATCGAGACCCTGCTGGGCGCCTACCCGAACCATGCGATTCTAGCAGAAGAAAGCGGCACCCAAGGCGACTCGGAGTTTGTATGGATCATCGACCCGCTGGACGGCACCACCAATTTCCTGCACGGCTTCCCGCAATATGCCGTATCCATCGCCCTGCAGCACAAGGGCGTGCTGAGCCAGGCCGTGATCTATGATCCGACGCGCAACGACCTGTTCACCGCCTCGCGCGGGCGCGGCGCCTTCCTCAACGAGCGCCGCATCCGCGTGAGCAAGCGCAAGACGCTTGCCGACTGCCTGATCGGCACCGGCTTCCCCTACACCCGTTTCGAGCATATGGATGCCTACATGGCCATCCTGCGCGACATGATGCCGCGCACCGCCGGCGTGCGGCGCCCTGGGTCCGCCGCCCTAGACCTGGCCTATACGGCTGCAGGGCGCTACGACGGCTTCTTCGAGACTGCCCTCAAGCCCTGGGACATCGCCGCCGGCTGCCTGCTGATACAGGAGGCAGGCGGCATGGTGGGCGACCTGCAGGGCACCGATACCTATCTCCAGAGCGGCCACATCTGCGCGGGCAATCCCGATATCTACCCGCAACTCCTGGAAGTGATCGCCCCGCACCTGACCGCAGGCCTCAAGCCCTGATCTCGTCCCCATCCGCAAGGCTTGCCATGATAAAGATTTCCGAACTGATCTTCGACTATCCGGGCCATCGCGCCTTGAACAATGTAAGCCTGACAGTCGAGGCCGGCAGCGTGACCGCGCTGGTTGGCCCCAACGGCGCAGGGAAAACCACGCTGATGCGCTGCATCGCCGGGCTGGAGACCCCGTTCTCCGGCACCATCCATGTAGGCGGCATGGACGTAATCGAGCGGCCTCGCGCCGTGCACCGCATCATGGGCTACCTCTCGGATTTCTTCGGGCTGTATCAGGACCTGACCGTTGCCCAATGCCTGGAGTACGCTGCCGCCTCACAGGGACTAGCCGAGCCTGCCATTCCCGGTGCAATCCGCCAGACTGCGGCGCGCCTTGACCTCGCCGACCGTCTGCAACAGACCGCAGGCAGCCTGTCGCGCGGCCTGCGCCAGCGCGTCGCGATCGGCCAGGCCATCATCCACCAGCCCAAGGTGCTGGTGCTCGATGAACCCGCCTCCGGGCTGGATCCGGAAGCACGCACCCATCTCGCCGCACTGTTCCGCCAGTTACAGGCAGACGGCATGACCCTGCTGGTGTCCTCCCACATCCTGGCCGAACTGGACGAGTATTCCACCCACCTCCTTGCGCTGCGCGACGGGCGCGTACTGGAAAACCGCGCATTGCAGGCGCAGCACGTGCCGGGCGCACTGCGCGCCCTGCGCATCGGCCTTGCAGGCCCGGACAGCCGTCTTTCCGGATGGCTGGCACAACGTTCCGGAATCGAGGTTGGCGACAGCGGGGATAATTTCGCGCAGATCAACCTGCAGGGTGACCTTGGCGCCCAGGCGGCGCTGCTCGCAGAGATGGTCCAGACGGGCTTCGCCGTGGCAACCTTCGCCGAACACAAGGAGAACCTGCAGCAATCCTACCTGCGCTCCGTCGCGACTCACCTGGAGAAGAAGCAATGATGAACCCGGAATTCAAGCGCAACATCTGGCTGTCATTCTCCCGGCACAAGCTGATCGCCATGCCCGTGTTGCTGGGCCTGACGTTACTTGCCATAGCCATATCCGAGAGAAAATCCGACCACGTCGCCGATACGCTCTACTTCACCGCCATCATACTGTTCGTCTTCATCGTCTGGCTATGGGGGGCGCGCAACGCCAACCTGAGCATCGTGGACGAACTGCGCGACAAAACCTGGGATCAGCAGCGCATGAGCGCTCTGGGCCCCTGGGCCATGACCTGGGGCAAGCTCCTTGGCTCCACGTCGTTCAACTGGTACGGCGGCGCTTTCTGCCTCGCTATCGCGATTCCCTCCGCCCTCGCGGGAAACCAGCTTTACTGGCTAAGCGACCTGCTCACCATCATGGCTACCGCAGTGATGCTGCACGCCTCCCTGATCGCCCTCAACCTGCATGCGGGGCAGACCGAGATGGCGCTAATCCAGCGCGGCGGCCTGGGCTGGCTGGCCATCATCGTCATGCTCATGGCGCTCCCGCCCCTTGCCGAATTATCCAACCACACCTCCGTCATCATCTGGTGGAGTTACGAAATAGAAGCCAAGCAGTTCCTGCTCGCCACCGCGGGCGGGTTCGCCGCATGCGCCGTTTTCTCCGCCTGGCGCGTCATCAGCAACGCGCTGCAGGTGCCCACCACGCCATGGGCGTGGCCCCTGTTCTCGGTGCTGCTCACGGTCTATTTCGCGGGATTTACCGACGCGGCACGCGAAACCCCGATGCTGACCCTGGGTTACTTCGGCCTATTCATTGCCCTGATCATGACCTACGCCACCCTGTTCAGCGAGCCGGTCGACGTGCTGACCTGGAGCCGGCTGCGCATGCGCCAGCAAAAGGGCGACTGGCGCGGCTGGTTCGAACACCTGCCGCTGTGGCCGACCACCCTGCTGCTGGCCTTCGGCTTTGCGCTCATGGCCACCTTTTCGAACACGCATACCTTCGCGGAACAATCGCCGTTCGCCTTCTTTCTGGGCGAGCCGCTCAACCTCGCATTGATGCTGCTGCGAGACGCCTGCATCGTGGTTTTCTTCTCGTTCGCGCTCAAGGCCAAGCGTCCCGCCGTGGTGGCGCTGCTTTACCTGTTCGTCATTGACGCACTGCTGCCGTTCTTTTTCAGCGTCACCGGACTGGGCCTGGCGTCCTATCTGTTTCTCCCCCTTGACAGCAAGCATGGTGCCATCCCCAGCGTGGCGGTGATGGCCACCCACGCCGCCATCGCGCTGGGACTGGTGGTATGGCGGCTGCGCAGGGCAACTGGCGTGAGTGCGGAAGCAACGGCATGAGTTTGGCTGCAGGACTGGAAAGTATCCTGCACGAGGAGATTCCCATCTCGCAGGCGATGGGTGTCCGCGTGGCCGGCTGCGACGGAAGCAGCCTGAGGCTGACCGCGCCGCTCGCTCCGAACATCAACCACAAGTGTACCGCCTTCGGCGGCAGCCTGTTTTCGCTGGCCGTGCTGTGCGGCTGGGGCATGGTGCACCTCAAGCTTGCCGAAGCCAGGCTGCACAAGCACATCGTCATCCAGGAATCGAACATCCGCTATTTGCTGCCCGTCGACCAGGAGATGCACGCCGAATGCCGCCTGGATGATGCCGCTTTCCGGCAGTTCATGCGCACGCTGGAAAGGCATGGCCGCGCCCGCTTGTCGCTCGACGTCGTGATCACCCATCACGGCCAGCCCGCCGTCGAATTCTCGGGACGCTATGTCGTTCATGGATAGAAGCGCATGAACGACATGGCGCAGGAAAAGCATACCCCCATGATGCAGCAATACCTGCGCATCAAGGCGCAGCATCCCGACATGCTGCTGTTCTACCGCATGGGCGATTTCTACGAGCTGTTTTACGAGGATGCCGAGCGCGCGGCCAAGCTGCTCGACATCACCCTCACCCAGCGCGGCGCCTCCAACGGCCAGCCGATCAAGATGGCGGGCGTGCCTTATCACGCGTCCGAGCAGTATCTCGCGCGCCTCATCAAGCTGGGCGAATCGGTCGCCATCTGCGAACAGATCGGCGACCCCAGCACCAGCAAGGGGCCGGTAGAGCGCAAGGTGGTGCGCATCGTCACCCCCGGTACGCTCACCGATTCCGCGCTGCTGGAAGAAAAGCGCGACAACCTGTTGCTCGCGCTGCAAGAACGCAATACCAAGGTCGGGCTCGCATGGCTCAATCTCGCATCGGGCCAATTCTTCGTGGCCGAGACCGCCGCCGCCAACCTGCCCGCCGAACTGGAGCGCCTGCAGCCCTCGGAAATCCTGTACGCGGAAGGCTCGACGCCCCCGCAAGGCGACGCCCCGAAAAAATCCCTGCCCGCCTGGCACTTCGAACTCGACGCCGCGCGCCGCGCGCTGTGCCAGCAGTTCGGCACGCATGACCTGGCTGGGTTCGGCTGCGACGAGTTCACCCTCGGCCTGGAAGCCGCGGGTGCGCTCTTGGGCTACGCCAAGCTCACGCAGGGACAAAGCATCGCGCATGTGCGCGGCATGCAGGTCTACAGCGCCGACCAGTATGTGCGCATGGATGCCGCCACGAGGCGCAACCTCGAAATCACCCAGACCCTGCGCGGCGAACCCGCGCCCACCCTGCTCTCGCTGCTCGACACCTGTGCCACCAACATGGGCAGCCGCCTGCTCGCCCACTGGCTGCACCACCCGCTGCGCGACCGCAATGTTTTGCGGTCAAGGCTGGAAGCGGTGGAACAACTGCTAACGCCCCCCTCTCCCGCACGCGGGAGAGGGGCTGGGGGAGAGGGTCATCGCGCCGTGCACGACCAGCTCAAGCCCTGCGTGGACGTGGAGCGCATCACCGCGCGCATCGCGCTCAAATCAGCCCGCCCGCGCGACCTCTCGGGCCTGCGCGACACGTTCACGGAATTGCCGAGTCTCCATGCGCTGCTGGCAACATGCGATGCCTCGCTTATCCAGAACCTGGCCGATGTACTTCAGGCAGAAGCCGCCCTCGTCGAACTGCTGCACAAAACTCTCAAGCCCGAGCCGTCGTCGGTGCTCAGGGAAGGCGGCGTAATCGCCGATGGCTTCGATGCAGAGCTCGACGAACTGCGCGGGATCCAGACCAACTGCGGCGATTTCCTGCTGGCGCTGGAAACGCGCGAGCGCGCGCGCACCGGCATCGCCAACCTGAAGGTCGAATACAACCGCGTGCACGGCTTCTACATCGAAGTCACGCACGCCAACGCCGCCAACGTGCCGGACGACTACCGCCGCCGCCAGACGCTGAAGAACGCCGAGCGCTACATCACGCCGGAACTGAAGGCCTTCGAGGACAAGTCGCTCTCCGCCAACGAGCGCGCGCTGGCGCGCGAGAAATTCCTCTACGACCAGCTGCTCGATAGCCTGGCCCCGCACATCCCCCAATTGCAGCGTATCGCCTCCGCCATCGCCGAACTGGACGTGCTCGCCACCTTTGCCGAGCGCGCCGCCACGCTGAATTTCAGTGCGCCCGCTTTCAGCAACGATGCCACCCTGCGCATTGCGCAGGGCCGCCATCCCGTGGTAGAAGCCCAGGTGGAAAACTTCATCGCCAACGACACCGCGCTGCATGCCGCGCGCAAGATGCTGCTCATCACCGGACCCAACATGGGCGGCAAGTCCACCTACATGCGCCAGACCGCGCTCATCGCCCTGCTCGCCCACTGCGGCAGCTTTGTGCCCGCGCAGGAGGCTGTGCTCGGCGAGATCGACCAGATATTCACCCGCATCGGCGCATCGGACGACCTCGCCAGCGGACGCTCCACCTTCATGGTCGAAATGACCGAGGCCGCCAACATCCTGCACAACGCCACCGAAAAAAGCCTGGTGCTGGTGGACGAAATCGGGCGCGGCACCTCGACTTTCGATGGCTTGGCGCTGGCCTACGCGATCGCACGCCACCTGCTGGAGGCCAACCGCAGCTACGCCCTGTTCGCCACCCACTACTTCGAACTCACGCGGCTCACCGAAGAATTCCGCCAGCTCGCCAACGTGCATCTGGCCGCCATTGAGCACCAGCACAGCATCGTGTTCCTGCACTCCGTCAACGAGGGCGCGGCCAGCCAGAGCTACGGCTTGCAAGTGGCGGCGCTCGCGGGCGTGCCGCAGGGCGTCATCAAGGCCGCCAGGAAACAGTTGCGCGCACTGGAACAGAACAGCGCCGCGCAGAACCCGCAGGGGGATCTGTTTGATACCAGGCCGGATGATCCGGAGCCGGAGGAGCATCCGCTGGTCGCGGCGTTACGCGAATTGCAGCCGGACGAACTCAGCCCGAGGGCAGCGCTTGAAAAGCTGTATCAACTAAAAAAGCTGGCCTAATCCCGCATTGACACGCATATAGCATGTTGCTATATTGCAGCGAATGAACGTCTTCAAGAAGAAAACGCTGGATGGTTACGCCTCCCGCCATGCCGACGCCGCCGAATCGCTTTCGGCCTGGCGAAAAATCTTCGAAAAAACGGACTTTCAGGATATACATGCGGTGCGTGCCGTTTTGCCGACTGCGGACTTTGCCGACCCGTACACGATTTTCAACATCAAGGGCAACCATTACCGGCTGATAACGATCATCCACTACCGTTACCTGCGGGTTTACATCAAGGACTTTTTCACCCACGCCGAGTACGACCGGTGGAACAAGGCGCGCAAAAGGAGCAAACAAAAATGAGTATCGCAGCCGAACGCCATCTCGACCTCGCATCCCTGCAAGCCGCATGGCAGGGGCTGAACAAACTCGTGCCGCTCGGCCCCATCACCAGCGAGCGCGACCACAAACGCCGCGTGAAAATCATGGATGAGTTGTTGGACCGTATAGGCGCGAATGAATCGCACCGATTGATGCCATTGCTCCACCTCATCGCCAAAGAGATAGAAACCTACGAGGAAAAGCACCATGGGCTGCCGGAAGCGACACCCGCCTCCGTCCTCGCCCACCTGATGGAGGAACACAACCTCAAACAGGCCGACCTGGCCAAAGAACTGGGCGGGCAAAGCATCGTTTCCGCCATCCTCAACGGCAAGCGCGAACTCAATACCCGCCAGGTAAAAGCACTGGCGCAACGATTCAAGGTTTCACCGGCGGTGTTTCTGTAGCAGGCGTAGGGCGGAAGCCCCGCAGGGAGGTTCCGCCAATTTCGAAATATCCGGCGAAACCACAAGCTAATACAAGGGCGCAATAACCAACGGGCATTGCGCCGCATGAGAACACAAAACATCCGGTGCAATGCGCGACGCTTATTGCACCCTACCCGGCGCGTAGACTGGGGTGAATCACGAACCCCAGCGCTTAACCGACACCATACCCCTCTTCAGCCCCAAGCCCGCGTCAGCAGCTCATCCAGCGCGCCCGTGACGCGGTCGCCCTCCTCGGCAAGGGTGGCAATCTTTTCGCCGAGTTGATCGGTGGCGACGGATACGATTTCCAGCGGGTGCAGCACGACTTCCTGCCCTTCGACGGTAAAAGCCGGGTTCAGCGGCGAGACAATCAGAGCGGCGGCATTATCCAGATGGCTGCGGCGCACCAGGGGGATGACGACCCGGCGGCGGTAGCTGTCGAAAATGGATGACTGTACGACGACCACAAAGGGAATGGCTTCCCGCTGCTTGCCGGTATTGCGATGAACGTCGAACTGCGCCATCAGAGGGTGGAATGTTCGTCGGCAAACGAACCGGTGCGCTCGTTGAAGGTGTTCCACGCTCGCGCGGCGGCTTGGGCTTTCTGCAATTTCTCCTGCCGCGCGCCGTGTCGTTTCGCCACGTAGTCGGCCAGCAGTTGCTCAACCACGCCGGAGAGGTTGTTCGTCATGCTTTTGGCCTCGGCGACCAATTCCTCGTTGAGTGTCAGATTGACCGGCCGCTTGCGTGCCTGATTGCTATGCATTGATTTCATGGGAAACCTCCATATGCGCATAATATGCGCATCGACGCGTTTTGGGAAGCCCAAATGCTGCAGCTTTGTTTCGCCTTGGTAATTCATTGGCCGTGCAGGTTAGGGGGTGGTCATATTGGGGTCTTCCTTGCGGGAGCTTGAGAAGACGAGCAGGCCGCGCCGCAATATTATGCGCTATTCGTAGTTGTGCCCAATACTTCACCAAACAAACCTTCTCCTTCCTATATGCGCTTCTTGTGCGAGGCGGTGGAGCTGCGGTTCTAGTTAGATAAGCGCCGCATGCCCGCATCCCCCGGACTGGTGAATACGCACGCGGGCTTGACGTAAAACTGGGGTTCACCGGAACGGAATCAGGCTTGCCGCAAATTCCTCATCGGCAGAAAGTGCCCGTGTGGACCAAACGCAGGCTCGCTTTCATTTCCGGTTTCGGCCTGTTTTTTGTGCCATTCCAGAACATGCGTGTGCTGTGCAATGGCGACCTTGGTCGCCGCCACGTGCAGTTCGGTGCAAAATCCGCTCTCGGTCAGCTCGTTGACGCGAATTTTCAGGGTGGCCGCCAGTTCCGCCATGAAGCAGCTGCGCGCGGCTTCTGTCGGACAGATGTCCCTGGCCCAGGAATTGATGCAGCCGCGATAGTATTCAAGCAGATCGTCCAGACCGGACACGTTACCTGAGCGCGCGCGTTGCAGAAGCTTGCCGCGCCTTGCCCTTGCTTTCTCGCTGCATGCGCACCCGAAATCGGGGTCGCGCTGATGGGCTACACTCAGGATTTCCCGGAGCTGACTCAACCGGCGTTCGCATTGAGATGCTGATAGCTCGTACATTTGTCGGCTCTCCCTCCTCAAGTGTCTCAGGGGTATCTTGGCAAAGCGCAATATTGACCTGCCACCGGGAGATAGACGCATGAGGCGGGGAAACGTCAGGAAGGGACAACACAGGCGGGCGGGCCAGCAACAACATCGGCCGCCAAGGTGGGGCTGGGCGGGTGGATACCACGCTACGCATCGTATCCACACCTCGCACCAGATGTTTGCGGTGACTTGCTAGGCGATCAGCCCCGCTGCCACGGTGTTGTTGGTTGCCTCGTCTATGACGATGAAGGCGCCGGTCGCGCGGTCGGTTGCGTAGCTGTCGAAAACCAGGGGCTGCTGCACCTTGAGCGAGACCTGGGCGATGTCGTTCATCTTCAGCGTTTCGGCGGCGTGGCGCTCCAGCGTATTCACGTCCACGCGGTAATCTATGCCGCTGAACAGGCATTTGGCCGTGCGCGTGGTGTGCTTGACCAGGTATTTGCGGCTTTTTTCCAGCGGCGCTTCCGCCAGCCAGCACAGCGTGGCGCCAAACTCTTTCGCGACCTGGGGCGCGGCGCCGCCCCTGACCAGCATGTCGCCGCGCGAGATGTCGATCTCGTCTTCCAGCGTCAGGGTCACCGATTGCGGCGCGTACGCGGCTTGCAGTTTTCCGTCATAGGTCACGATTTCCTTTACCCGCGTGCGGCGCCCGGAGGGCAGCACGGCGATTTCGTCGCCGACCGAGATTTCGCCTGCCTCGATACGCCCCATGAATCCCCTGAAGTCGTGGTATTCCTCGGTCTGCGGGCGGCACACCCACTGCACCGGAAAACGGAAATCGCTGGTGTTCACGTCGTGGTCCATCGGGATGGATTCCAGCAGCTCCATCAGGGTCGGCCCGATATACCAGTCCATGCTGGCGCTGCGGTCCACCACATTGTCGCCATTGAGCGCGGAAAGGGGGATGACGTGTACGTCGTGCAGGTTGAGCTGGGCTGCAAAGCGCTTGTATTCGCCGACGATTTCCTCGAAGCGCTGTTTGGAGTAATCCACCATGTCCATCTTGTTCACTGCCAGCACGATGTGCGGCACGCCCAGCAGGCTGGCGAGATAGGAATGGCGCCTGGTCTGGGTAAGCACGCCCTTGCGCGCATCCACCAGGATGATGGCGAGGTTGGCGGTGCTGGCGGCAGTCACCATGTTACGCGTGTATTGCTCGTGACCCGGGGTGTCGCCGATAATGAATTTGCGCTTCGGCGTGGCGAAGTAGCGGTAGGCCACATCGATGGTGATGCCCTGTTCGCGCTCGGCTTGCAGGCCGTCGGTTAGCAGGGACAGGTCAACCGCGCTCATGCCTCGTTTTTCGCTGGTCTTCGAAATGGCCGACAGCTGGTCCTCGAATATGGATTTTGAGTCGTGCAGCAGGCGGCCGATCAGCGTGCTCTTGCCGTCGTCCACGCTGCCTGCGGTGATGAAGCGCAGCAATTGGGTGTTTGTGCTCATGTCAGAAATATCCTTCTTTTTTCCGGAGTTCCATTGAGGCTTCCGATGTCTGGTCGTCCAACCGCGTCGCGCCACGCTCGGTGATGCGCGTAGTGGCGGTTTCCTCGATGATCTCGCGCACGCAGCAAGCGGTGGATTCCACCGGCGCGGTGCAGGTCATATCGCCCACGGTGCGAAAGCGCACCGAGATCACATCTACCTGCTCGCCCGGCTTGGGCTGCACGAGGTGCGACACCGGCACCAGCTGGCCGTTGCGGCGGATGATCTCGCGCTCATGCGCGTAATAGATGCTCGGGATGTGCAGCCGTTCGCGCTCGATGTATTGCCAGATGTCGAGCTCGGTCCAGTTGCTGATGGGGAACACGCGGATGTTCTCGCCCGCATGCACTCTCGTGTTGTAGATATCCCACAGTTCGGGGCGCTGGTTCTTCGGGTCCCATTGGCCGAATTCGTCACGGAACGAGAAGATGCGCTCCTTGGCCCGCGCCTTTTCCTCGTCGCGGCGCGCACCGCCCATGCAGGCGTCGAAGCCGAATTCGGCGATGGTTTCCAGCAATGTCACAGACTGGTAGGGGTTGCGCGGCTTGCTCTCGTCCTTGATGACGATGCTGCCCCGCTTGATGGAATCCTCCAGCGAGCGCACGATCAGGCGCTCCCCCAGGTCTGCTGCCAGCTTGTCGCGGCAGGCAATCACCTCGGGGAAGTTGTGCTCGGTGTCGATGTGCACCAGCGGAAAGGGAAACTTCGCCGGGCGGAACGCCTTCTCCGCCAGACGCAACATGACGATGGAATCCTTGCCGCCGGAGAACAGCAGCGCCGGATTTTTGCATTCCGCCGCCACCTCGCGCATGATGTGTATGGATTCGCTTTCCAGCGCATCCAGGTGCGTGAAGGCGTGCGTGCCGATATTTTTTTCCACTAGTTTCATATCATTTCCATTCAGCTAATCAAGCCCTCGCGCTCCGGCGGAGCGGATGGACCGCCTGAGCGGCCTGCCTTTGCCACGTGCAGCCCGCATTCCCCGTTTCGAGTGGTTCCGGCCAGGCAATCTACGCATGCTTAACCGGAATGCGGGTGACATGCAGGCCGCATTCCTTGCCCTCCGGGTTCTCCCACCACCACCGCCCGGCGCGGATGTCCTCGCCCAGCGTGACCGGCCGCGTGCAGGGGGCACAGCCTATGCTGGGATAAAAGTTGTCATGCAGTGCATTGTATGGGACGCCATGCTGCCGGATATATTCCCACACCTCCGCGTTCGTCCACTCCAGCAGCGGATTGAACTTCTGCAGACCGTTGTCCGCATCGAACGCGGACAACTCAAGGGTGCCGCGTGTCGCGGCCTGTTCGCGGCGCAGCCCGGTTATCCACGCACGCCTGCCAAGCAGCGCGCGCCTTAACGGCTCCACCTTGCGCACATGGCAGCAGCGCTTGCGCGCGTCCACGCTATCGTAGAACCCGTTCATGCCGTGCAGCGTGACATATTCCTCCACCTGCGCGCTTTCGGGGAAATATATCCGCAGGGGAATGTCGTAGTGCGCACGCACTTCCTGCATCAGGTCGTAGGTTTCCTGCGGCAGGCGCCCGGTATCCAGGCTGAACATGGCAAGTCCCGGCTGGTGTCTGGCGATCAGGTCGGTCAGCACCATGTCTTCGGCGCCCAAGCTGTTGGCGAAAACCGCAGGCGAAAAATCGCGCGCGGCCTGCTCCAGCACCGCCAGGACCTGCTCTGTCTTCTGCGCAAGCGTCATGCCGCCACTCCTTCCGGCAGGGCTTCCGCCAGATCCAGTTGTCCGTCCTGCCTGACGCAGAATTCAGCCACTTTGACCGTCCATTCGTCCACCGCCCGGTTCAGGGGTGCCAGGCTTTCTTCGCTGGCCTCATCCATGCCCGCCAGCAGGTCCGCGAGGCGCGTGAATTCGTCGGCGATGCCATTCAGCCCGTGCTGCGCAAGACGCACCGCAAACTGCCTGGGGTCGTCCTGCCTTATTCCGTCGAGCAGCTGTATCAGGCCGCCCCCAAGCAGGCGCAGGATGGCCTCGCTGCATTGTGCCGCCTCCGCGTATTTGCGCTGGAACATCAGCGCGCGGCGGTATTCGCGCTCGTGCGCAGCCTCGAAGAAGTTTGCGCCGATCTGCACCTGCGATGCGCCCGCACATTCCCCGCCGCCGAAATTCACCACTCTGAAATCGGTAGTATCTCCGTGGTCGCGCATCACGGCGGGCACTTCTGCCTCCTTCACCTCGATGAGGTCAGCCAGCAGGCTCTTGAAATAATCGCCGTCCTGCTTGCGCACCCAGGCGCTGAACGCGCCCTCGCCGCTCGTGGCAAAGGCTTGCTGCACGCGCGCCAGCACTGGCTCGATCCGCGCCGCAGGCACTGATGGGCCCTTCACGCCGAGCCCGCCGCCGCTCATACCGCTGCCGCCAAAGTACGTCTGGTAGTGCGCTATCAGCTTGCCATGCAAGCGGCGGCCTTCACCGTAAATCCCGATGTCGCCGGTTTCCGGCTGCGCGCAGCCGTTCTGGCAGCCGGAGACGCGGATGGAAAGGTCATGCGCCCCGCCGGAAAGCTTGCGCGCCACGATGGTGCTGGAGGTGATGCCCAGGCGGCAGGTGGATGACCCAGGGCAGGCCACGACGTTGTCGCCGGTCACCGGCTCGCGCAGGCCAAGCCGCGCCAGCGCCGCACGCAAGGTATCCAGCTTTCCCTGCGCCACGTTCATGATCACCAGATTCTGGTCCTGTGTAGTATGTACCTCATCCAGCCCGTGCTCGTGCAGGACCTGCGCCAGCCCGCGAAGTTGCGCCACGCTCAGTTCGCCCAAGGGCACGCTGACGGGCAGCACGAATAACCCCGCCTGATGCTGCGCGAACAGTCTGCGCGGCGCGCTTTGGCCCGGCGCAGTTATCGGCGCGGCCGTGCGCCACTTGCCTTGCACGAATGGCTTGCCGGCCAGCGCTTCCCGCGTGCGCGCAAATTCCTCGCGGTATTTCTCGCGGAAGCCTTCTGCACCAAAACGGTCGACGAGGAACTTGATGCGCGAGCGCGAACGCTTGGTTCGGTCCGAGTACTTGCTGTGCAGGGTCACCAGCGCCTCCAGGGCGAACAACAGGTCGCTCTCGGGGATGAATTCCTCCACCACGATGGCCTCGTGTGGCTTGTGGCCCAAGCCACCTGCCGCCTTCACCATGAAGCCGTGCTGGCCATTGTGCTCAAGCGCCACCACGCCTGCATCGTGCAGCATGGCTTGTGCGCAATCCGCCTCGCACCCGGAGAAACTGATCTTGAACTTGCGCGGCATCTGCTGCGTGAGCGGGTTGCGCAGGAAATGGTGCAGCGCGCCGTCAAGATGCTCACTCACGTCCACGTGCTCGCGCGGGCATACGCCGGCCAGGGGGCAGGCGGTCATGTTGCGCACCGTGTTGCTGCACGCTTCGCGCGTAGTCAGTCCCGCTTGCGCCAGGCGGCGCATTGCGTCCGGTGTCTGGTCGAGCGGAATATAGTGTATTTGCACCGACTGACGCGTGGTGATGTTAGCATGCCCTTTCTGCGAATATTGCTCCGCCACGTCGCCCAGCGCCTCCAGCTGCGCCGGGGTGATGCGCCCGCCGGGCACCTTGACGCGCAGCATGTTCACGCCTTCCTGGCGTTGCCCGTACACTCCCAGCTGCAGGCGCAGGGCGGTGAAGCGGTCCGCGTCCATCGTGCCCTGCAGAAATGCGTGCAGCGTATCCTCGAACGAATTGATCTCGTCGAGGCTCGACAAATTGGTGAGATTCAAACTCATCAGTTCTTCCCATGCAAAAAAATCAGGCAAACACCAGGCGGCCGCCGATCAGCAGCAGCATGGCGGCAAGCAGCGGGCGCAGCACGCGCTCCGGGGTCTTCGCGCCGACATGGCTGCCCACGAAGATTCCCGGAAGCGAGCCCAGCAGCAGACTGCCCAGCAGTCCGTAGTTCACCGTGCCCAGAGCGGCATGTCCCAGCCCCGCGACCAGCGTCAGGGGAACCGCATGGGCGATGTCGGTACCCACTATCCGTGCCGTCGGCGCGCGCGGGTAGAGGAACAGCAGCACCACTACGCCCAAGGCGCCCGCACCAACCGAGGAGAGCGTGACCAGCACGCCCAGCACCGCGCCGGTAATCACCGTTGCCGCCCGCAGGTGGCGGGCATGCAGTTCGTACACCGCCCCGCCGGGGCTTAGCGCCAGCTTCTGTATGTAAGGCTTGAGCAGCAGGGCCAGTGCGGTCAGAACCAGCGCTACGCTCAACACGCTGGTCATCAGAGCCTTCATGTGCTTTTCATCCAGCGCCATAGTCTTCAGCAGCCAGATGCTCAGCAGGGCCGTCGGCATGCTGCCCAGCGCCAGCAGCCAGACCACCTTCCAGTCCACCGTGCCGCGCCGGCTGTGCGCCCAGCTGCCGCCCATCTTGGTCAGCGCTGCGTACAACAAGTCGGTTCCCACGGCGGTTGCTGGCGCGACGCCGAAAACCAGCACCAGCAGCGGCGTCATCAGCGAGCCGCCGCCGACACCAGTGATGCCCACGATAAAGCCCACCAGAAAACCTGAGACCGTATAGAGCCAATCCATGCTTATTCCAAACCTGGTCATTTGACGAGGCGAATCCTAATGGATTGATATATTATTACCAAATGGTATTACGTTATCGGTTTATAACGCCTTGGAATAAGGAGCGAACCCATGAATCTGCAGCAATTGCGCTACCTGAACGAGATTGCCCGTCGGGGCCTGAAGATTTCCGACGCCGCCGATGCGCTGCACACGTCGCAGCCCGGCATAAGCAAGCAAATCAAGCAACTGGAGGAGGAATTAGGCATCGAAATCTTCGTGCGCAACGGCAAGCGCATCGCCGCAGTGACCGAGCCCGGCAAGGCTATACTGAAAATTGCCGCACGCATCCTGCATGACGCAAACAACCTGAAGCAGGTGAGCGAGGAATTCCGCGCGCAGGACAGCGGCATGCTGACCATTGCCACCACCCACACTCAGGCACGCTACGCCCTGCCTCCGGTAGTCAAGCAGTTCATCAAGCGCTACCCCAGGGTGCAACTCAGCCTGCACCAGGGCAGCCCAGCGCAGATCGCGCAGCTGGTGCTGAGCGGGGAAGCCGACATCGCCATCGCCACCGAGAGCCTGGCCTCATACGAGGAACTGGTGACCCTGCCCTGCTATGAATGGCACCATTGCGTGATCACCCCGCCGAAGCATCCGCTGCTGGCGGAGAAAAAACTGACGCTGGAGAAGGTCGCGCAATATCCCATCATCACCTATGACTTCGCATTCAGCGGGCGTGGGAAGATCAACGCTGCGTTCCAGGAAAAGCAGCTTGCGCCCAACATCGTGCTCACCGCGATTGACGCCGACGTGATCAAGACCTATGTGGAGTTAGGGCTGGGCATAGGCATCATCGCCCACATGGCCTACATCCCCGAGCGGGACAAGCATATCCGCATGATCGAAGCAGGACATCTATTCCAGCCCAGCACCACGCGGGTTGCGATACGCAGGAACGAATATCTGCGCGGCTACACTTACGATTTCATCGAACTGTTTGCGCCGCACCTTACACACAAAGTGGTCGCCAAGGCGATGCACGGCACGGACAGCCGGGATCGGACATAAAGTTTACCGGGTCCAACTCCACTCACAACCAATTTCGCAAGGCGGCTATCCAATGATAAAAACGTGTTTGGGCATCGGATTTATTTTGATACCGGCATTGGCATCTGCCACCACCTGGGTATGCCACAACAAGGACATGGAGATAACCTGCACTCCTGAGAAGTGTACATCGTCCGGCGGCTTTACACCGATGAACATCAGCTTCAGCGATCACGGCTCGATGACTATTTGCGCCTACTCCGGCTGCTGGGAAGGGAAAGGAACAGTATTAATCTCAGGAAACCATATCCTCATATCAGGACATAAACTGGATTGGCGCGGCGCCACTCATGGCAGCGACGACTTCATGGTCGCCCTTGATGAAAGCACGGGCATCGCAGTCGTAAATGGCGATGGGTTCGCCATGCCGCTAATTTGCAGGCCAGAAAACATGGCAAAACCTCCCCATGCGGAAAAATGAGCGGTTCCGCCCCGGCGGTAATCAAGTCGAGGCACGATAAGCACGACGTAATTAGTTAACTCGCCCCGCGCTTCGCAAAATCCCTGAGCCTGAATCCCAGCGCAAACAGCACCACAAAATAAACCGCCACGCCGCCCGCCACCAGCGCCGAGAGGTGCAGGATGCGCGCCAGGCGCGGCTCTTGCACCCACTGCGCCTCAGCGCCCATGCCGAACCACAGGCCCGCGCCCAGCGCGAGGAGCGCGATGCATAGCTTAAGCAGGAACTTGAGCCATCCCGGCTCCGGGCGGTAGATGCCGCGCTTCTTGAGCAGGTAAAACAGAATCGCCGAGTTGGCACAGGCGCCCAGGCCGATGGCCAGCGCCAGTCCCGCATGCGCAAGATGCAGCCCGAAGACGAACAGCAAGTTCATCGCCTGGGTAGCCAGCAGGGTGGCGATGCCGATCTTGACCGGGGTTCTGATGTCCTGCCGCGCATAGAAGCCCGGCGCGAGTATCTTCACCAGGATGATGCCGATCAGCCCCACACTGTAGCCGACCAGGGCATTGCGCGTCATTTCGACATCGTGCGAGCCAAAATGGCCGCCCTGGAACAGGGTGGAGATCAGCGGCACGCCCAGCAACCCCAGCGCAAGCGCCGACGGCAGGGCGAGCATGAAGGTGAGGCGCATACCCCAGTCGAGCAGCCGGGAATATTCCGCCCGGTTGTCGTCGGCATAATGCTTGGAAAGCGAGGGCAAAAGAATGGTGCCCAGCGCCGCGCCCAGCAGGCCTGAGGGGAATTCCATCAGGCGGTCGGCGTAGTACAGCCAGGACACGCTGCCTGCAGCCAGCAGCGAGGCGAAGATGGTATTGATGATGAGGCTCAACTGGCTGATGGAAACGCCGAACACCGCCGGGCCCATCTGGCGCAGGATGCGCCACACCCCGGCATCCTTGAGGCTCAGGCGCCAGCGCGGCAGCATGCCGATCTTTTTCAGGAACGGAATCTGAAAGGCGAGCTGCACCACGCCCGCGGCAAACACCGCCCAGCCCAGCACGATGATGGGCTTCTCAAAATAACGCGCGCCCCACAGCGCACCAATAATCAGACAGAGGTTGAGCAATACGGGGGTGAAGGCCGACACCCAGAACTTGCCATAGCTGTTGAGTATGCCCGCCGCCACCGCCACCAGCGAAATGAAGAAGATGTAGGGCGAAGTGATCCGCAGCAGATTTACGGTGAGCACGAATTTGTCATGGTCCTTAGCGAAGCCCGGGGCGGTGAGATAGACAATGAGGGGGGCGGCGACAATGCCGACCAGCGTGACGATGAACAGGATCACCGCCAGCAGGCTGACCACATGGTCCACCAGCAGCTTGGTTTCCTCGGCAGTCCTCTTGTTCTTGTACTCGCCGAATATCGGCACAAACGCCTGGGAAAATGCCCCTTCCGCGAACAGACGGCGCAACAGATTGGGCAGGCGGAAAGCAACGAAAAAGGCGTCGGTCGCCATGCCTGCGCCGAAGGCGCGTGCGATCAGCATGTCGCGTACGAATCCGAGGAGGCGCGAGAGCAGGGTCAGGCTGCTGACGGCGGCAAGAGCTTTGAGCAGGTTCATGTTGGGGCGAAATCATACCGGAAACCGCGCCATGGCACCCCCTAAAGCACGCCCCCTGCACCCCTCCCGGGCCGCCCCAAACAAAAAGTTGCCAAAGCGGGCGCTCCTGCCTATAATGCGCATCTTTTAAAGCAAGCGAATTTCAAGGAGTTATCATGGCAAACAGCGCACAAGCAAGGAAGCGCGCAAGACAGGCGGACAAGCAGCGTGACCACAATGGTAGCCTGCGTTCTGAGCTGCGCACCGCAATCAAGCGGGTCGCCAAGGCGATTGAAGCCGGCAACAAGGACGCCGCCAAGGCCGCGTTCAGCGAATCGACCAGCACCATCGATTCCATTGCCGACAAGAAGATCATCCACAAGAACAAGGCAGCACGCCACAAGAGCCGCCTGTCCGCCGCTATCAAGGCTATGGCCTGAGCCTGACGCGATGCGATCCAAAAGGCCGACCGAAGTCGGCCTTTTTCGTTTTTGAAGTAGCGTGTGAAACTGGGGGAGTTCCATGTCGCACCTGATGAATACATATGCCCGGCAGCCCGTCGCCTTCACCCATGGCGAAGGGGCTTGGCTGTGGGATGCCAACGGCAAGCGCTATCTGGATGCGCTGGCCGGAATCGCCGTAAACACCTTGGGGCACGCCCATCCCCGCTACGTTGCTGCGCTGAATGCCCAGATCGGCAAGCTGATCCACGTTTCCAACATCTATCAGACGCCGCAGGCCGAACAACTTGGCGACAAGCTGTGCGACCTGTCCGGCATGGACGAGGTGTTCCTGTGCAACTCCGGCTGTGAGGCCAACGAGGCCGCCATCAAGCTGGCGCGCATGCACGGCCACCACAAGGGCATCGAAGTCCCGAATATCATCGTGATGGAAAAAGCGTTCCATGGGCGCACGCTGGCGACGCTCTCGGCCACGGGCAACCGCAAGGTGCAGGCCGGGTTCGAGCCGCTGGTGCCGGGCTTCGTGCGCGTTCCCTACAATGACATGGAAGCCATCCGCCACGTCGCCGAACACAACGACAGCGTGGTTGCCGTGCTGGTGGAGCCCATTCAGGGCGAGGGCGGCATCCGCACACTGGACATTCATTATCTGGAGCAACTGCGCCAGGTCTGCGACCAGCATGGCTGGCTGCTGATGCTGGATGAGGTGCAGTGCGGCGTGGGCCGCACCGGCAAGTGGTTCGCTTTTCAGCATACCGGCATCCTGCCGGACGTGATGACACTGGCCAAGGGGCTGGGCTCCGGCGTGCCGATCGGCGCTTGCCTGGCCGCCGGCAAGGCGGCGGGCACATTCAAGCCCGGCAACCACGGCTCCACCTTCGGCGGCAATGCGCTGGCCGCCACCGCCGCGCTCACTACGCTGAGCATCATGGAGCAGGACAAGCTGCTGGCGAACGCTTCAACGGTTGGCGAATTCCTGCTGCAAGGTTTCCGCGGGCGCCTGGGCCAGGTGGCGGGCGTAACCGCGGTCCGCGGCCAGGGCCTGATGATAGGCATCGAGCTGGACAAACCGTGCGGCGATCTGGTTGTCCAGGCTCTGGCGCAAGGGCTGCTGATCAACGTCACCGCCGAAAATGTGATCCGGTTGCTGCCGCCGTTAGTGTTCACGCAAACAGAGGCGCAGCATCTGCTGGACGCGCTGTGCCCGCTGGTGATCGATTTCCTGACCAAGAGCGCCTGATCATGGGCACAAAAACCATGAGCGACATCAAACACTTTCTGCAATTCAACGACCTGACGCTGGCCGAGCTTGAACATATATTCGAGCGCACCCGCGTCATCAAGCAGCGGTTCAAGGCCTACCAGGCCTACCATCCGCTGGCCGACCGCACGCTGGTGATGATTTTCGAGAAGAACTCCACCCGCACCCGCCTCTCGTTCGAAGCCGGAATGCAGCAACTCGGCGGCTCGGCGATCTACCTAAACACGCGCGACACGCAGCTTGGCCGCGGCGAGCCGGTGGAAGACGCGGCGCAGGTCATCTCGCGCATGAGCGACATCGTGATGATCCGCACCTTCGAGCAGAGCATCATCGAGCGCTTCGCGGAAAATTCGCGCGTGCCGGTGATAAACGGCCTGACCAACGAATACCACCCGTGCCAAATACTGGCCGACATCTACACCTACATCGAGCATCGGGGCAGCATCAAGGGCAAGACCGTGGCGTGGATAGGCGATTCCAACAACGTGTGCAACACCTGGCTGCAGGCGGCGGAAGTGTTCGACTTCAATGTGCACGTGTCCACCCCGCCCGGCTATGAAGTAGAGCCGGAGCGCGCCGGACTGTTCGGCGAGGACCACTACGAAGAGTTCGCCAACCCGATGGACGCCGCACGCGGCGCTGACCTCGTGACCACCGACGTGTGGACCTCAATGGGCTTCGAGGCGGAGAACGAGGAACGCATGAAGGACTTCGCCGACTGGCAAGTGGACGGCGACATGATGCGCGTCGCCGCGAAGGATGCGCTCTTCATGCATTGCCTGCCCGCGCACCGGGGCGAGGAAGTAGCCGCCGAGGTCATTGACGGCGCGCAGAGCGTGGTGTGGGATGAAGCGGAAAACCGGCTGCACGTGCAAAAGGCGCTGATGGAATATTTGTTGCTGGGAAGGGTAAACAGCTAAACCCATCACCACAGGGGCACAGAGAAAACCAGCCTGCCTGATCTTGATTTTCGCTGTGCCTCTGCCCCCGCAAGGGACAGGCCGTGGCTGTAGGGGGCTAAAGGCCCAACAACCAACGCCCTGTCTCCGTGGTTGATTTTGATTTTATTAGGAAACAAATAATGTCTGACATCAAAAAAGCCGTCCTCGCCTATTCTGGCGGACTGGATACCTCGGTGATCCTCAAGTGGTTGCAGGACACCTACAAATGCGAGGTCGTCACCTTCACCGCCGATCTGGGCCAGGGTGAGGAGCTGGAGCCCGCGCGCGCCAAGGCGCTGAAGCTGGGCATCAAGCCGGAGAACATTTTCATCGACGACCTGCGCGAAGAATTTGTGCGCGACTTTGTATTCCCAATGTTCCGCGCCAACACCATATACGAAGGCGAATACCTGCTGGGCACCTCCATCGCCCGCCCCCTGATCGCCAAGCGCCTGGTTGACATCGCCAACCAGACCGGCGCGGATGCCGTTTCCCATGGCGCGACCGGCAAGGGCAACGACCAGGTGCGTTTCGAGCTGGGCGCATATGCCCTGAAGCCCGGCATCAAGATCATCGCGCCGTGGCGCGAGTGGGACCTGCTCTCCCGCGAGAAGCTGCTGGCCTACGCCGAGAAGCACGGCATCCCCATCGAGATGAAGCACAAGCAGGGCGGCTCGCCCTACTCCATGGACGCCAACCTGCTGCACATCAGCTTTGAAGGCCGCCATCTGGAAAACCCGGCTGCGGAAGCCGAGGAAAGCATGTGGCGCTGGACGGTGTCGCCGGAAAAAGCACCCGACGCCGCAGAATATCTGGACATCGAATTCGCCAAGGGCGACATCGTCGCGCTGAACAACGTCAAGATGACGCCCGCGCAGGTGTTGACCAAGCTCAACGAGCTGGGCGGCAAGCACGGCATCGGCCGCCTCGACCTGGTGGAGAACCGCTACGTCGGCATGAAGTCGCGCGGCTGCTACGAGACCCCCGGCGGCACCATCATGCTGAAGGCGCACCGCGCCATCGAATCCATCACACTGGACCGCGAAGTGGCGCACCTGAAGGACGACCTGATGCCGCGCTACGCCAGCATGATCTACAACGGTTACTGGTGGAGCCCGGAGCGCCGCGCGCTGCAAGTATTGATCGACCACACCCAAGGCAGCGTGAACGGCTGGGTGCGCGTCAAGCTGTACAAGGGCAACGTCATCGTGGTGGCGCGCGATTCCAGGACCGACTCGCTGTTCGACCCGACCATCGCCACCTTCGAGGACGACAAAGGCGCATACGACCAGAAGGACGCGGGGGGCTTCATCAAGCTCAACGCGCTGCGCATGCGCATCGCCGCCAATTTGAAAAACCGCAAATAACCAAGGAACCGAAATGTCTGACAAATTCGACAATGTATCCGTTGGCAAAAAGGCCAACGTCTTTTTCGATGGCAAATGCGTCTCGCACTCGGTGTTTTTCCCGGACGGGTCGCGCAAGACCGTGGGCGTGATTTTGGCCGGAGCCAAACTGACCTTCAACGTCGGCGCGCCGGAATTGATGGAAATCACCGCGGGCGAGTGCCAGGTGAAGGTAGCCGGAGAACCAGCGTTCAAGACCTATACCGCAGGCGGCAGCTTCAAGGTAGCTCAAAACAGCAGCTTTGAGATACACGCCAAGGATGAAGTGAACTACGTTTGCAGTTTCGGTTGATACAGGCAAGGAGCGACCATGCCATCCTTCGACATCGTTTCTGAAGTAGAAAAGCCCGAGGTCAAGAACGCGGTCGAGCAGACCAACAAGGAGGTCAGCACGCGCTTCGATTTCAAGGGTTCCGATGCACGCGTGGAGCAGGCCGAACTGGTGCTCACCGTATTCGCCGACAACGAGTTCCAGTTGAACCAGGTGCAGGACATCCTCAACGGCAAGCTAACCAAGCGCGGCGTGGACATCAAGTGCCTGGAAATCAGCGACAAGATCGAGAAGGTCAGCGGCAACAAGGTAAAGCGTTCCTGCACGGTGAAAGTCGGCGTGGAAGTCGAACTGGCGAAGAAGATCGTCAAGCTTCTCAAGGACAGCAAGATGAAGGTGCAGGCCAGTATCCAGGGCGACACCGTGCGCGTTTCCGGCAAGAACCGCGACGACCTGCAAGCCGCCATTGCCTTCGTGAAGAAATCCATCACCGATTTCCCGCTGCAATACCAGAATTTCCGCGACTGATGTACTGGGCGTCCGGGTGCATAAGCATTTCCTGAAAAACGGGCGCAAACCCCTCTGTGCCGGTGCCCTGCTTCTGTGCATCTTGCAGACCGCGCACGCGGACGACGCCCCCCCCCCCTACCCTGTGTTGCTGATGGATGACGTCGGGCACGTCATCACCGCGCCCACGCGCTGGGATGGCGACGACTGGAAGCATGCCGGATGGGGTGCGCTCGCCGTGGTAGGCACTGCTTTCATCGTGGATCGCCCGCTGCGCGACGAGATGCGCCGCCAGCGGCCCAACAACCAGTTCATGCTGCAAGTCGAGCGCTTCGGCGCGCAGTATGCGCCGGGCGTGGTGGGGGGGTTCTATCTTGCAGGCGTGCTGGGCGGAAACGAAAACGCGGTGCACGTCGCGGAGGACAGCCTCGCGGCAAGCCTGATCGCCAGCGGCCTCGTCACCCCCAGCATCAAGCTCGTCGCTGGCCGCGCCCGTCCGCGCGCCAACCAGGGCGTCAATTACTTCAAACCCTTTTCCAACGCCAACGCGTCCTTTCCCTCCGGCCATACCACGGAGGCCTTCGCGCTGGCATCGGTGATCGCCGGCCACTACGAATCCCCCTGGGTGGGCTATGCATCCTATTCGATTGCCGGGCTGGTGGGCGTTGCGCGCACCTATCACGACGCGCACTTCGCCTCCGATGTCGTTGCGGGAGCCATGATAGGAACCCTGGTCGGCAAGAGTGTGGTCAGCTACAACCTGGAGCGGCGCGCTGGCAAGGTTGCCCTGTTGCCGGATATTGGGCCGGGCATGGTCGGGCTTCGGCTGACGGGCAACTTCTAGTCGCCACGTGGGTCTATAGTGCATCTCTCGTCTTGACGCGCATTCCTCCCATCATGAAGACAGTTCTGGTGCCGCTCGCCCAAGGCTGCGAGGAACTCGAAGCCGTCACCATCATCGATATCCTGCGCCGCGCCGGTATTTCGGTGGTGAGCGCAGGCCTGGATGCGCAACCGGTGCGTGCCAGCCGCGGCACGGTGTTGCTGCCCGACACCACGCTGGATGAGGCGCTGAAGCGATCCTTTGATATGGTGGCGCTGCCCGGCGGACAGCCTGGCACCAACAACCTGAAGGCAGACCCGCGCATCATTGAGCTGGTACGGCGCATGGCGCGCCAGGATAAACATGTCGCAGCTGTCTGCGCCGCGCCCTCCGTGCTCGCCACGGCAGGCTTGCTCGACGGCAAACGCGCCACCAGCTTCCCCCGTGCCCTGGACCCGTTTCCCAGCGTGCTGCAGCAGCCGGCCGCCGTGGTGGAAGACGGCAACCTGATCACCTCGCGCGGCCCGGGCACGGCCATGGATTTTGCGTTGACCTTGGTCGAACGCCTGGCGGGGCGCGCCAAGCGCGACGAAGTCGAAGCGGCATTGCAGCGCTGAGGGCGGTCGTCGTTCGCGCCGGCTCTTGCTGCCCCTCCCACTTTCTTTGTTTACGCCCGTATAATCATATAGATAAATCGGCACTTCCCAGCCGCCGGTTTTTTCGCTAGGATGCGTATTCAAATAGGCCGTGAACCAGCGGTCAGCATCCCGCCGCCCTCATTAACCACTTTCCTGGCAACCTACTAACCAATACTGAATAAACGAAGGACAACCATGAGCGAACACATCCGTTATGTTACCGACCAGGCATTTACCGCCGAAGTGCTGCAATCGCCGCTGCCCGTGCTGGTGGATTACTGGGCCGAGTGGTGCGGGCCGTGCCGCATGATCGCGCCCATTTTGAACGAAGTGGCGCAGGAATATGCCGGCCGCCTCACCGTGGCCAAGCTGAACGTGGACGAAAACCAGCAAACTCCCCAGAAGTACGGGGTGCGCGGCATCCCCACCCTGATGCTGTTCAAGAACGGCAACATTGAGGCAACCAAGGTAGGCGCACTGTCCAAATCGCAGCTTACGGCTTTTATTGACAGCCACATCTGAACCGTTTAATCTCGCGCCTGCAACTGCCTGTTTCTCCCCGCAGCACCAATTCATAACACTTGCAGACACTTGGCAGCTCAGGCGCGGCATCCCCGCATAGACCGTAATACTTCCCCCTACATCCTTACTTGAATCCAAGCGAGCATTCCTAAACCTGTCCCATCTCTGATTGATCCTATGCACTTATCCGACCTAAAAATAAAGCACATTACCGAGCTGGTGGACATGGCAACCGCCAACCAGATCGACAACGCCAACCGTATGCGCAAGCAGGATCTCATCTTCGCCCTGCTGAAGAACCAGGCGAAGAAGGGCGAGAGCATATTCGGTGAAGGTACGCTGGAGATACTGCCCGATGGGTTCGGGTTCCTGCGCTCGCCGGACACTTCATACCTCGCCGGCCCGGACGACATCTATGTCAGCCCCAGCCAGATACGCCGCTTCAACCTGCACACCGGCGACTCGATCGAAGGCGAGATCCGCACGCCCAAGGAAGGCGAGCGTTACGTCGCGCTGGTCAAGGTGGACAAGGTCAACGGAGAGCCGCCGGAAAACGCCAAGAACAAGATACTGTTCGAAAACCTGACACCCCTGTTCCCGAGCCAGCAGCTGACACTGGAGCGCGACATCCGCGCCGAGGAAAACATCACCGGACGCATCATCGACATCGTCGCCCCCATCGGCAAGGGCCAGCGCGGCCTGCTGGTGGCCTCACCCAAGTCGGGCAAGACCGTGATGCTCCAGCACATCGCCCATTCCATTTCCTCGAATGCCCCCGACGCAGTGCTGATCGTGCTGCTGATCGACGAGCGCCCCGAGGAAGTCACCGAGATGAGCCGCACCGTGCGCGGCGAGGTGGTCGCCTCGACCTTCGACGAACCGGCCACACGCCACGTGCAGGTCGCCGAAATGGTGATGGAAAAGGCCAAGCGCCTGGTCGAACACAAGAAGGACGTGGTGATCCTGCTGGATTCCATCACCCGCCTGGCGCGCGCCTACAACACGGTGGTGCCCTCCTCCGGCAAGGTGCTGACGGGCGGCGTGGATGCCAATGCGCTGCAGCGCCCCAAGCGTTTTTTCGGCGCGGCCCGCAACATCGAGGAAGGCGGCAGCCTTACCATTATCGCCACCGCCCTGGTCGACACCGGTTCGCGCATGGACGACGTGATCTATGAGGAATTCAAAGGCACGGGCAACATGGAAATCCATCTCGACCGCCGCATGGCCGAAAAGCGCATTTACCCGGCAATCAACGTCAACCGCTCCGGTACGCGCAAGGAGGAATTGCTGATCAAACCGGATATCCTGCAAAAAATCTGGGTCCTGCGCAAACTGCTTTACCCCATGGACGAGCTGGAGGCCATGGAATTCCTGCTCGACAAGATCAAGGCAAGCAAGAACAACGCAGACTTCTTCGATTCCATGAGGCGCTAAAAAAGAGCGCTTTGACGAGTGGCCGCAATTGTGTATAATGCGCGGCTCTGAAAAACCGCATTAAAGCGAGGCTGTTATGTACGCAGTAATCAAGACCGGTGGCAAGCAATATCGCGTTTCCGCTGGTGAAACCCTGAAAATCGAATCCGTTGCCGGTGACGTCGGCAGCGCCGTGGTGCTGGACAAGGTGCTGATGGTGGGCGAAGGCGACAAGGTTACTGTCGGCAAACCCTTGCTGAGCGGCGCCTCCGTCAAAGCCACCATCGTATCGCATGGCCGCGGCGAAAAGGTAAAGATATTCAAGATGAAGCGCCGCAAGCATTATCAGAAGCATCAGGGCCATCGTCAAAACTATACCGAGATCCGCATCGACGGGATTTCCGCTTAATACTGAAGGAGCACAAACATGGCATCGAAAAAAGGCGGCGGCAGTACCAGTAACGGCCGCGACTCGCACTCGAAACGACTTGGTGTAAAGAGCTATGGCGGTGAAGTGATCAACGCAGGCAGCATCATCGTGCGCCAGCGCGGCACCCAGATTCACGCCGGCGATAACGTCGGCATGGGCAAGGATCATACGCTGTTCGCCAAGATCACCGGCAAGGTGGTGTTCGCGGTCAAAGGCGAATTCAAGCGCAAGACCGTTTCGGTTGTTCCTGCGTAAGCGCGCTCACCCGATTACATCAAGCCCTATCTGTCAGGTAGGGCTTTTTTGTTTATGAAGTTCATCGACGAATCCAAAATCGAAGTCATTGCTGGAAACGGCGGCAATGGCGCGGCCAGCTTCCGGCGCGAGAAACACATCGCCAAGGGCGGGCCGGATGGCGGCGACGGGGGACGCGGCGGCAGCATATACGCCCTGGCCGATCGCAACATCAACACCCTGGTGGATTACCGCTTCGCGCGCATCCATCGCGCAAAGAACGGCGAACCCGGGCGAGGCGCGGACTGCTATGGCAAGGGCGCAGACGACATCATCCTGCGCATGCCTGTGGGCACGGTCATCACCGACCTCAACACGGGCGAACTCATTGCCGATCTCGCGCGCGACGGGGAGAAAGAGCTGCTGGCAAAGGGCGGGCAAGGCGGCTTGGGCAACCTGCATTTCAAATCCAGCACCAACCGCGCGCCGCGCCAGTGCACGCCCGGCGAGGAAGGCGAGCGGCGCGAGCTGCAACTGGAACTGAAGGTACTGGCCGACGTGGGCCTGCTTGGCATGCCCAATGCGGGCAAATCCACTTTCATCCGCGCGGTGTCCGCCGCCCGCCCCAAGGTGGCCGACTACCCTTTCACCACGCTGCACCCCAACCTGGGCGTGGTGCGCGTCTCCGAAGAAAAGAGCTTCGTCATCGCCGACATCCCCGGCTTGATCGAGGGCGCTGCAGAAGGCGCGGGGCTTGGGCATCAATTCCTGCGCCATCTGGCGCGCACCCGCTTGCTGCTGCATCTGGTGGATATCGCACCGCTGCATGAAGGAACCGACCCGGTGCATGAGGCGCACGCCATCCTCAACGAGCTGAGGAAATACGACGAGGAACTGTACAACAAGCCGCGCTGGCTGGTGCTAAACAAGCTGGACCTGCTGGAACACAAGGAAGAAACGGTCGCAGCCTTCCTGCGCGAATTCGGCGAGGATACACGCCATTTCGCCATCTCCGCGATCAACGGCGGTGGCTGCAAGGAACTCACTTACGCTATCATGGAATATTTGGAGCAAGCCGCAAAAGAAGAGCAAGCCGCGGCGGCTCAGAGCACGCAGGAAACCGGCTCACCGAGCCTTTGAATCAGCATGAGAACCCTTCTGACACACAGCAAGCGCATCGTCGTCAAAGTCGGAAGCAGCCTGGTCACCAACCAGGGGGCGGGACTTGACGCCGAGGCCATAGCCAGTTGGGCAAAACAGATCGCCGCGCTGCGCGAAAGTGGCTGCGAAGTCGTACTGGTCTCCTCCGGCGCTATCGCGGAAGGCATGCAGCGCCTGGGCTGGAAGCAGCGTCCCAGCGCGGTGCATGAACTGCAGGCCGCCGCCGCCGTCGGCCAGATGGGACTGGTACAGGTATATGAGAGCTGCTTCCGCGAGCTTGGCCTGCGGGCCGCACAGGTGCTGCTCACCCACGCCGACCTCGCCGACCGCGAACGCTACCTGAACAGCCGTTCCACCCTGCGCACGCTGCTCAAGCTGGGCGTGATCCCCATCATCAACGAAAACGACACCGTGGTCACCGACGAGATCAAGTTTGGCGACAACGACACGCTGGGCGCACTGGTCGCCAATCTGATCGAGGCCGATGCATTGTTCATCCTCACCGACCAGAGCGGCCTGTTTTCCGCCGACCCGCGCAAGGATCCGGGCGCCAAGCTGCTGGATGTCGCACAAGCGGGCGACCCCCAGCTGGAAACCATGGCCGGAGGCGCGGGCACCCACATCGGGCGCGGCGGCATGATCACCAAAGTGCTGGCTGCCAAACGCGCGGCGCGCAGCGGCGCACACACCGTGATCGCCTCCGGCCACGAACGCGACGTGATGCCGCGCCTGGTGCGCGGCGAAAACATCGGCACCCTGCTCGTCGCCCCGCAGATGACGCTGGCCGCGCGCAAGCAATGGCTTGCCGACCACCTCCAGGTCAGCGGGAAAATCAAGCTGGACGGCGGCGCGGTGCGTGCACTGCGCGTTGACGGCAAGAGCCTGCTGCCGATCGGCGTAACCGAAGTCAGCGGAGACTTCGCACGCGGTGCCGTGGTTGCCATTCTCGACGAAAGCGGCAATGACATCGCACGCGGCTTGGTCAATTATAGCGGCGAGGAAGCGCGCCGCATCGCACGCCATGCCAGCAGCGAGATTGAGTCCATACTCGGATACGTGGATGAACTGGAACTGATACACAGAGACAATCTCGTTCTGCTGTGAAAACGGCAGAACGAGATTGCGGCGAAGGCTAACTTGCATCGCAAGTTAAGCCGCGCAGCGGCGGCCGGAGCCACAACTCTGTTCTGCCGTGAAAACGGCAGAACGAGATTGCAGCGAAGGCTAACCTGCATCGCAAGTTACGCTGCGCAGGTGAAGAAATACCGCATTGCCACAAAAATATACGGGCGCCCCATAGGATTCCGGCAAACATGGCGCCTGGCTTGGAGGAAGGAAGATGCCGTTTCTGCAAAAGGCCCACGAACTGCTCATCGGCAAATCACTTGATCCCCTCAAAGCCGACACCCGCAAGCACATCGCGCTGGCCGCGTTTCTGGCCTGGATAGGACTGGGCGCGGATGGCCTCTCATCCTCCTGCTACGGCCCGGAGGAGGCCTTCCTTGCACTTGGAGCGCACACTCATCTCGGACTGTATCTTGCGCTGGCCACTGCGCTCACCGTCTTCATTATCGCGCTCGGCTACAACCAGGTAATCGAGCTTTTTCCTTCGGGAGGCGGCGGCTACAAGGTCGCCTCCCACCTGCTGGGCGAATATGCGGGGCTGGTCTCCGGCTCAGCGCTGATCGTGGATTATGTGCTGACCATCGCCATCTCTGTCGCGAGCGGCGTGGATGCGCTGTTCAGCCTCATCCCTGCCTCGTACCAGAACTTTAAGCTGGGCACCGAAATTGCGCTGACCATCATCCTGATCATCCTCAACCTGCGCGGCATGAAGGAGTCGATCAAGGTGCTGCTGCCCATATTCCTCGGGTTCTTCATCAGCCATGCGCTGCTAATCGGCTATGGTGTGTATGCCAAGGTGGACGGACTGCCGACGCTGATTCCCGATACGCTGAGCGAAACCCACCTGCTCACGCAGGAACTGGGCTGGGTCGTGGTTGCCTCGCTATTCCTCCGGGCATACTCGCTGGGCGGCGGCACTTATACCGGCCTGGAGGCCGTATCCAACAACGTCAACAAACTTGCCGAACCGCGCGTGCGCACCGGCAAGCTGACCATGTTCTACATGGCGCTTTCGCTCGCTTTCACCGCGGGTGGCATCATTGTCCTCTACCTGCTTTGGCAATCACACCATGTAGAAGGACAAACGCTGAACGCAGTTGCCTTCCAGTCCATACTTTCCACGCTTGGCCTGCCCGGCTGGGCAAGCGGCGCCGCGCTGGCGCTGGTGCTGGCACTGGAGGCCGGGCTGCTGCTGGTCGGCGCCAATACCGGCTTCCTGGGCGGCCCGGCGGTCATGGCCAACATGGCGGCCGATTCCTGGGTGCCGCGCCAGTTTCGCCAGCTGTCTACCCGCCTGGTCACGCAGAACGGCATCATCATGATGGGTCTGGCCGCGCTGCTGATCCTGATCTGGAGCCACGGTGACGTATCGCTGCTGGTGGTTCTGTACAGCATCAACGTGTTCCTTACATTCAGCTTGTCGCTGCTCGGGATGTGCGTACACTGGTGGCGCCAACGGCGCGGCAGGCAGCCCTGGAAGCGCAGGCTCGCCCTGTCCCTGCTTGGCCTGTCCGTCACCGGCGCCATCCTCGCCGTCACGCTGGTGGAAAAGTTCCGCGAAGGCGGGTGGGTCACCGTCCTCATCACCACCCTGGTGATAGGCTTGTGCCTGATCATCCGCAAGCACTATGACGAAACCAAGGCCAAGCTGCGTACCGCAGAAAAACTGTTTAGCCAATCGGTGAAGGCCGAGGGCGGGCTGCCGCAGAAACTCGATCCCTCGCTGCCCACCGCCATCTTCCTGGTCGACGACCATCGTGGCGTGGGCATACATACGATCATGTGGGTGCTGCGGCTGTTTCCCGGGCATTTCAAGAATTTCGTGTTTATCAGCGCCGGCGAAGTGGACACGCAGAGCTACGACAGCGATGCCACCATCCGCACAATGCGCTACCGGACAGAAAATGCCCTGTGCTACTACGCCGGATTCTGCAATAGCCAGGGCCTGCAGGCCACATGGCGCATGGCATACGGCACGGATCCGATCTCAGTACTGGATGAGCTTACCCAGGAAACCATCGCGGAATACCCGAACAGCGTTTGCTTTGCTGCAAAGCTGATCTTCGCCCGCGACAACCTGTTCGTGCGCTGGCTGCACAACCAGACCGCCCTCGCCATGCAACGCCGCCTGCATTTGCGCGGACAGCAGATGGTTATTCTGCCGATGAAGGTAGATTAGCGCCGGAGCCGCGGCGTTGCTCTGACAGGTACTGTTCTTACCGGATTTACGAATACGCCAGCCAGGCGTAGCATGAGCCTTAAATATGGCAAGCATCGAAACCTTCCGCGGATTTCGAGATCGACAATACCATGAGCAAACAGCCTTCACAGAAGCGCAACGCCCGGAACACTGGCGGCGCGCGCGCCGCCACGATACCCCAGATGCTGGTAGGCCGCATGGCCCATTCCATGGGCAAGGATGCCATCACGGCGACTGATCGCGACTGGTACTTCGCGACCGCCTACATGACGCGCGACCACTTGGTCGAGCGCTGGATGAGAACCATGCGCACGCATTACGAGGTGGACGCGAAGCGCGTGTACTACCTGTCGATGGAGTTCCTGATGGGGCGGACCCTGATGAACACCCTTCTCAACCTGAAGATGGAGGGGGAATTCCAGGAAACGCTCGCGCAGGCGGGATTGAGCCTCGACAACATCCGGGAAATGGAACCAGACGCCGCTCTGGGGAACGGGGGCCTGGGGCGCCTGGCCGCGTGTTTCATGGATTCCATGGCGACACAGGGGCTGCCTGGCTACGGCTATGGCATACGCTACGAATTCGGCATGTTTTCGCAGCGCATCGAAAACGGGCGGCAACTTGAACAGCCCGACAACTGGCTGCGCTACGGTAATCCCTGGGAATTCCCCAGGGCCGAGGTGCTGTACCCGGTCAAGTTCCATGGCCGCGTGATGCAATACCAGGACGAAAACGGCCAACTGCGCCCCAAGTGGGTGGACCACGACCTGGTGATGGCCATGGCATACGACATGCCGGTTCCCGGCTACGGCACCGGCAAGGCCAACAACCTGCGCTTATGGGCGGCCAAAGCATCGCGCGATTTCGACCTGAAGTATTTCAACCTTGGCGATTACATGCGCGCCGTTGAAGACAAGAGCGAGTCGGAGAGCCTGTCCAAGGTACTCTACCCGGACGACACCACTGCGATGGGCCGCGAACTGCGCCTGAAGCAGCAATACTTTTTTGTCAGCGCCTCGCTGCAGGACATCATCTACCGCTACCGGAAAAAACACGATCATTTCGATGAATTTCCGGAGAAAGTGGCCATCCAGATGAACGACACGCATCCGTCAATCGCCATCCCGGAGTTGATGCGGATACTGTTGGACGAGCATCTTATTGAATGGGACAAGGCGTGGGACATCACGCGACACACGTTTTCCTATACCAACCACACGCTGATGCCGGAAGCACTGGAAACCTGGCCGGTGGCACTGTTCGAGAGCATGCTGCCGCGCCACTTGCAGATCATTTATGAAATCAACCACCGTTTCCTCAGGGAAGCGACGCAGCGCTACCCCGGTGACGCCGAACTACTGCAGCGCATATCCATCATCGACGAGAGCGGCGGGCGCCGCGTGCGCATGGCGCATCTCGCGGTAATCGGCAGCCACAAGGTGAACGGGGTGGCACAGCTCCACACCGACCTGATGAAGCAAACCATCTTCGCTGACTTTCACCGCATGTACCCCGACCGGATAGTCAACGTCACAAACGGCATCACCCCGCGCCGCTGGCTGTACCAGGCCAACCCGCTGCTGTCGCAACTGATCACTTCGCGCATCGGGGACGGCTGGGTGAAGAATCTGGATGAATTGAAGAGGCTTATCCCGCTCGCAGATGATCCAGAATTTCAGCAGGCGTTCGCCGCGGCCAAGCAAGCCAACAAGGGGCGCTTCGCGGCCATGATTCTGAAAACGCAGGGCATGGAGATCAACCCCGATTCGCTGTTCGACGTGCAGATCAAGCGCATCCACGAATACAAGCGCCAATTGCTCAACGTGCTGCATGTGGTGACCCTGTACAACCGCATACGCCAACGGCCACAAAACGACTTCGTACCGCGAACCGTCATCTTCGGCGGCAAGGCTGCGCCCGGCTACGCCATGGCCAAGCTCATCATACGCCTGATCAACGATGTCGCCCTTGCGGTCAACAACGATCCTCTTATAGGCAACCGCCTGAAGGTGGTCTTCGTGCCGAACTACGGCGTTTCCTCCGCCGAGGACATCATCCCCGCCGCGGATCTTTCGGAACAGATCTCCACCGCCGGAACTGAGGCGTCAGGCACCGGCAACATGAAGCTGGCGCTTAACGGCGCGCTGACCATAGGCACACTGGACGGCGCCAATATTGAGATTCGCAGCGAAGTGGGCAAGGACAATATCTTCATCTTCGGCATGACCGCCGGGGAAGTTGCCGCCCTGCGCCAGCGCGGCTACCGGCCCCTGGATTATTACCATAGCATCGCGGAACTGGGTGTGGCGCTCGACATGATCGGTTCCAGCAGGTTTTCGCCGGAGGAGCCGGGGCGGTACCAGCCGATTGTGGACAGCCTTCTGAACCTCGGCGACCGTTACATGCTGCTGGCAGACTATGCATCCTACGTCGCGTGCCAGGAACGCGTGTCCGCCGCCTACCGCAACCGTGCGGCGTGGCTGCGCCGCGCCATCCTCAACGTCGCGAACATGGGCAAGTTTTCAAGCGACCGCACGATCCGGGAGTACGCCGAAACGATCTGGCATACCGGGCCGGTGCGACTGGAGCAGTAACGCGCCACGCCACTACAGGGCAAAGCCCAGGCACAGGGAGCGTATCATCGCCTCTTCGTTTGCCGGCACGACGAGGATGGGCTTGGAGCCCCCTTGCTCGATTCTCGGCAATGCCTTCGCGTTGGCGCTGCGATCTGTCGAGAAACGCAGAAAGGCCAGCGGCGTGCAAACCGCCTCGCGAATTTGCGGAGAATGTTCGCCTATCCCCCCGGTAAAAACAAGCGCGTCGATGCCGCCCGATTTGGCCGCCAGACCGCCGATCGCCGCACTTACCTGGCGGCAAAAGTATGCGACCGCAAATTTCGCGTGGGGGGTCCCGCTCGCCAGCAAATCCTTCATTTCACTGCTTTCGCCATTGGACAGCGCACGCAGCCCCATTTTATGGAAGACCAGGTCGCTTAACTGCGCGGCATTGTAGCGCTTGGCGAGCTCAAGCATTACCCCGGGGTCGAGGTCGCCACTGCGCGTTCCCATAGGAATGCCGCCTGCCGGAGTGTAGCCCATCGTGGTATCGACCGACACGAGGTTCTCCAGCATGCAGAGGCTGGCGCCGCTGCCGAGATGGGCAACGACTATCCTGCCGTGCGCGGCCTCGCCGAGGAGGTCCGGCAGGCGCGACGCGACGTGGGCGTAGTTAAGCCCGTGAAATCCGAACCGGCGCAGCCCGAACTCCTGCGGGATGGGCAGACGCTTCACCAGGTCCGGCAGTGTCGCGTGGAATGCCGTGTCATAGCAGGCGATCTGCGGCACCTTGAAGCGGCGCATGCACAGCTCCAGCCCCATCACATTGCCGGGCAGGTGCAGTGGCGCCAAGTGCGCGAGGTGCACCAGGCGGTTGTGCTCGGCAGCATCGACTAGGCGCGCCTGCTCGGCAATCTCTCCGCCGTGAACGAAACGATGTCCCACAATGTCCGGCGCGTGCCCGGCCAGGTCTGCGGAGAGTTGGTCAAACCCGGCGCGCGGGTCGCGCAAATGATCGTACCGGAAGTCGCTCCGGGTTCCATCCTCGGCAAAGAAGGCCGCCTTTATCGAGGACGAGCCGCAATTGATGGCAAGTACTGTCGGCATCGCGAATCAGTACGGCCACGTCCAGTTTTCGATCTGCGGCAGGTCAACGCCATGTTCGTACGCATAGTTGCGGCACTCGAATTGCATGTTCTGCATTTTTTCTTTCACGTGCGCGCCCGCGACGCGCAGGGCAGGAACGCGATCTATCACGTCTATCACCAGGCTGAAGCGGTCGATCTGGTTCCGTATCGCAAGCTCCAGCGGTGTATTGATGTGCCCCTTTTCCTTGTAGCCGCGCACATGGAAGTTCTTGTGATTGTTGCGGCGGTATGCGAGACGATGGATCAGCCAGGGATAGCCGTGGAAGTTGAATATTACCGGCCGGTCCAGGGTGAACAGGCTGTCGAAATCGCGGTCCGACAGGCCATGCGGGTGTTCGCTGGCAGGTGTGATCTTGTACAGATCGACCACGTTGATAAAGCGGACCTTGAGACTGGGAAAATCTTCCCGCAACAGCGCGACTGCGGCGAGCGCCTCCTTGGTCGGAACGTCGCCGGCACACGCCATCACAACGTCCGGCTCCGCGCCCGCATCGTTGCTTGCCCAGTCCCAGATGCCGATTCCCTTGTAGCAGTGCTTGGTGGCCGCATCCATGTCGAGGTACTGCAGGTGTTTCTGTTTGTCGCATACGATCACGTTGATGTGATCGGTGCTCCTCAGGCACTCGTCGGCGACGGATAACAGGCAGTTCGCATCGGGCGGCAAATAGATGTGCGTCACATGCGGATCCTTGTTTACCACGACATCGAGAAAGCCGGGATCCTGGTGGGTGAAGCCGTTGTGATCCTGGCGCCACACGGTCGAGGTTATGAGCAGGTTCAGCGACGAAACCGGCGCACGCCACGGCACCTCCTTGCACATGGCCAGCCACTTGGCATGCTGGTTGAACATCGAATCCACGACGTGGACGAAGGCCTCGTAGGTTGAGAAAAAGCCGTGACGCCCGGTGAGCAGGTAGCCTTCCAGCCAGCCTTCCAGCGTGTGTTCGGAGAGCAGCTCCATCACACGTCCATCCGGCGACAGCTCGCCGCCGCCTGCATCCTCCGGCAGGTAATCTGCCAGCCAGGTCTTTTTGCTCACCGCGTACACGTCGTCCAGTCTGTTCGAGGTATTCTCGTCGGGTCCGAACATGCGGAAGTTCTGCATGTTGTCGCGCATGATGTCGCGCAGGAACTTGCCCAGGGGGCGTGTGTTCTCGGCAACGGTTGCGCCGCGCTTGGCGACATTAACCGCATACTCCTTGCAGTCCGGCATCTGCAGCGCCCTGCGCAGCAGTCCGCCGTTGGCGTGCGGATTCGCGCTCATGCGGCGGTCCCCCTTGGGCGCCAGCGCCTTCAGTTCCGGCAACAGTGCGCCATCCCCGCCGAACAGCTCCGACGGCCTGTAACTCTTCAGCCATTCCTCCAGCAGGACGAAATGCCCCGGCGTTCTCACATCGGCAACCGGCACTTGGTGCGCGCGCCAGAAGCCTTCCACCTTTTTCCCATCCACTTCCTTGGGACCGGTCCAGCCCTTGGGTGATCGCAGGATTATCATGGGCCATCGCGGCCGAAGCGCCTTCCCGGTGCTGCGCGCTTCCTGCTGAAGGCGGCGGATTTCCAGTATGCACTGTTCCATCGTTGCTGCCATCGCCTGATGCATGGCCTCTGGATCGCTGCCTTCCACGAAGTAGGGCGTCCAGCCGTATCCCCGGAACAGGCTCTCCAGTTCTTCATGGGGAATTCGCGACAGGATGGTCGGATTGTTAATCTTGTACCCGTTGAGGTGCAGGACAGGGAGCACCGCCCCATCCCGGATCGGGTTGAGGAACTTGTTGGAGTGCCATGACGTCGCGAGCGCAGCGGTTTCCGCCTCGCCGTCGCCTACCACCACAGTCACGATCAAGTCCGGGTTGTCATACGCCGCGCCAAAGGCATGCGACACGCTGTAGCCAAGTTCGCCGCCTTCGTGTATCGAACCGGGAGTCTCTGGAGTGCAATGGCTGCCTATGCCGCCCGGGAATGAGAATTCCTTGAGAAACTTGCGCATTCCCTTTTCGTTTTCCCCCTTGTTGGGATATACCTCGCTATAGGTCCCTTCCAGGTACACCGGGGCCAGCACGCCGGGAGCGCCATGGCCGGGCCCGGCCAGGAATATCGCACTCAGGTCGTATTTCTTGATCAGGCGGTTCATGTGTATGTAGGTAAAGGCCAGGCCGGGGCTGGAACCCCAATGCCCGAGGAGCCGGCTCTTTATGTGTTCGTGCTTGAGCGGTTCCCGGAGCAGCGGGTTGTCGCGCAGGTAGATCATGCCCGCCGCCAGGTAGTTGCACGCACGCCAGTAGGCGTCGATCAGCCTGAGTTCATCGGCTGGCAATGGAGAGGATTGTGTATTCATGATCGTTGTAGCTCCCGAAGTTGGTTGAGAGGGCCACCGTCCGTGATTGATGAGCCCGGTAATCACCGATACCATGCGATCAAAGGCGCCTCCAAAGGGCAATTGGCCGCGGGATGCACCGGAACTATGCGCGGCGTGTAGCTTTCCGCCGGGCGGCCTGCCGGGACTATGCCACTGTACAGGAAACCGTTATTTCCCCCCTCGAGCACGGCTGTCCGCGCCAGTGCCTGACAAACCCGGTGCGATGGGGTTGCGCCTTCGGCATAGAGTTCTACGTTGATCGACTCCGGGGGTATGCCGTCCAGGTATACCTGTACCTGGAAGCGGCACCCCTCGGCGCAGGCCTCTGAAGTGACATTCCCGAAATACAGCTTGTCCCAGTGGCGTCGCAGCAGGGTACTCCATTGTTCAACTTCCGCGGCGAGGCGGCAATTGTCTGCAGCGCGCTTTCGAAATGCATCCGCCAGCGGCACGTAATACCTTTCCGTGTACTCCCGCACCATGCGGTTGCCGGAAAAGCTTCCGGTCAGAAGGGCCATGCTTTCCCGCATCAGCGCTATCCATTCGTGGGGCATACCGTTCTCATCGCGCTTGTAGAAAGTAGGGACCACCACCTCTTCCAGCAGGCGATAGAGTTGCTCCGCCTCCTTTGCATCCCATGCTGCGGTATCTTCATGTTCCAGGCCGTCACCCAGAGCCCATCCCACCTCCGGACGATAGGCTTCCGCCCACCAGCCGTCCAGTTCGGAGAGGTTGAGGCCGCCGTTGACCAGCACTTTCATGCCGCTGGTCCCGCTTGCTTCCCACGGCCGGCGCGGCGTATTTATCCACACGTCTACCCCCTGGACGAGTTCCCCCGCCACGACCAGGTCATAGTCCTCCACAAACACCACCCTCCCCTGCAGTTCCGGGTTCCGCGAATAGGTAGTCCATTGCCGGATCATCCGCTTTCCCGCGTCGTCACGCGGGTGAGCCTTGCCTGCGATCACCAGTTGCACGGGCCTGTTGCGATTGGTCAGCATGCGCGTCAGCCGCTGTGGGTCGGTCAGCAAGAGATTGTTGCGCTTGTACTCGGTGAAACGCCGGGCAAACCCCAGTGTCAGGAAACCGGGGTCCAGCCCATGGGTCGGCTCACTTGCGCTTCTCTGCCAGCTGTTCTGGCCTGCAAGGCGCGCATGCAGGAACCGTATCAGGTTGCGCCTCCCCTGACTGCGAAAGTTCCACAGCGTTCTGTCATCCAGACAGCGCAAGTCGCTCTCCACGGATTCGAGCGCGCCCCGCCATGGCGTTCCGCCACCGCAGGCTTTTGACCACAGGTCGTCGGCCACGGCGGAGTCCCAGGACGGCACGTGCACCCCGTTGGTCACGTGACCGACCGGAACTTCCTCCCTGGGAAACCTGGGAAACAAGGGCTGAAATATCCCGCGGCTAACTTCGCCGTGCAGACGGCTCACGCCGTTTACCGCGCCCGCTCCATGAAACGCAAGGTAGGCCATGTTGAACGGCTCATCGCCATTGGCGGGTGCTCCGCTGCGTCCCAACGTCAGCAGCGCATCCTCCCTGATGCCCAACTGTCGCGCGTAGTCCCGGAAATAGTGGATGAAAAGCCCAGGCGAGAAACGGTCTATTGCCGCCTCCACCGGCGTATGCGAGGTGAACAGGGTTCCGGCGCGCGTCGCGCGCAGGGCCAACTCGAACGGCTGGTTGTGGCGCATCATGAAGTTGCGCGCACGCTCAAGGATTGCAAATGCTGCGTGCCCTTCGTTGAGATGGCACACCGGACAGTCGATTCCCATTTTGTCCAGCAGGCGCCAGCCGCCGATGCCAAGCACGATTTCCTGTTGCAGGCGCATCTCCGGGCCACCTCCATACAACTCGCTGGTGATACCCCTGTCTCCGGGATTGTTCAGCGGATCGTTGCTATCGAGCAGGAAGAGCGAACGCCGTCCAACCGAAACGTGCCAAGCACGCAGGTGCAACAGGCGCCCCGGAAGCTCCACGGCCACGCTCATCCATTCCCCCTGGTCGTCCCTGAGTGGCGCCACCGGAAGCATGGTGGGAGAGTTGTAGGGATAGAAATCGATCTGCTCTCCCTGCGCATCTACCGCCTGACGGAAATATCCCTGCTGGTACAGCAAGCCGATACCGATCATGGGAACGCCCAAGTCGCTTGCGGTTTTCAGGCAGTCGCCCGCAAGCACGCCCAGCCCTCCGGAATAGATCGGCAACGATTCGCTCAATCCAAACTCCATGCTGAAGTAGGCTACATAGCCTTGGAACGACTGTCCCGCGCGCGAGGTAAACCATTTGTCGCTCTGGAAGTGCTTTTCCCGCGCATCCAGGTGCTGGCGGAGTGTCTCGATGAATTGCGCATCCTGCGCCAGGGTTTCGAGCCGCTGCCGGGACAGGCTTTCAAGAATCAGCCACGGATTGCGTGTAGACTCCCACAGGTCGGGGTCGGCCATTGCCCACAAGTTATCTGTGCTGTGATGCCAACTCCACCGCAAGTCTAGTGCCAGAACGGACAACCCCGACAGCGGCTCCGGCAGGGCACGCGGCAGATAATGGGAAATATGCATTCAATATCCCCTTACATAATATGGTGGAACTATGCCGCGGATCCGGGTTGGCAGCGCCCCCCGGAAGCAGGAACATGTCGAATGACTGATGTCGCGTGACGACCTGGAAATAATACTCCTGTCACCGGCTGAAGTGTTGGGCAAATGTGCCCGCCATGTCTTTGACACAGTGGGTGCTCACGGCGCCTGCCGGGCATTCCGCATTGCCTCTTTCAGGCCAATACCTTGAGATGCGCCAGCACGCTGCGCCCCAAGGCATTCAGGTCGTAGCCGCCTTCCAGCACCGACACGATGCGCCCTTGGCAGAATTCTTCAGCGACATTTCTGACTTGTTGCGTCACCCAGGCGTAATCGCCTTCGAGCAGGTTCATTTGCGCCATATCGTCGTCGCGGTGCGCATCGAAGCCTGCCGAGATGAACAGCAGTTCCGGCCGGAACCGCTCCAGCGCGGGCAGCCAGAACTTTGTCACCGCCTCGCGAAACGCCGCGCCGCCGGCACCCGCCGGCAACGGCACATTGATGATGTGCTCGTTGCCGCTGTCCGCGCCGCGAAACGGATAATAAGGGTGCTGGAAGGTGGAACACAGCATCACGCGCGGGTCGTCGTGAAATATTTCTTCCGTCCCGTTTCCGTGATGCACGTCGAAGTCGGCGATGGCGACGCGGCGCAATCCGTAGTTCGCAAGGGCATGGGCCACCCCGACCGCGACATTGTTGAACAGACAGAACCCCATGGCACGCGCGGATTCGGCATGGTGCCCGGGCGGGCGCACTGCGCAGAATGCATTCTGCACCTGGCCGGCCATCACCAGATCGACGGCCAGCACCACCGCGCCCGCCGCGCGCAGCGCCGCATTCAGGGAATACGGATTCATGGCCGTATCAGGATCGAGATAGACTAGTCCTTTCTCGGGGGAGACCGCGCGTAGGGTTTCTATGTAGTGCGGGGTGTGCACACGCACCAGTTGCTCAAATGTAGCCAAAGGCGCATCATGTTGCTGCAGGAATGGCTGCAGCCCAGCGAGGATCAGTTGATCCTCTATGGCACTGAGGCGCGCCGGGCATTCTGGATGGCCTTCGCCCATTTCGTGCTTGAGGCAGTCGGGGTGGCTGATATAGGCAGTAGTCACAGTCGCGCTCCAAACGGTCCTGGTAACTTCGAACACGGGTAAATATTCTTTCCCGCAGCCGTATGGCGCTATATTCCTCTCAACCAAGGTGGAGTGCAAGCCCATGGGACAGCATTATCTCAGTACGCTCTTCTCTCCCCGCTCGGTCGCGGTGATCGGTGCCAGCGAGCGTGCCGGCGCAGTAGGCGAAATCGTATTCAGGAACATGCTGGAAGGCGCCTTCAAGGGCGCGCTGTATCCGGTCAACCCGGCGCATGAAACCATACAGGGCATGAAATCCTACGCCTCGATCGGCGACATCGGGGCGCCTGTTGAACTTGCGGTGATCTGCATCCGTGCCGAAAACGTACCCGACATCATTGAGGATTGCGGCAAGCACGGCGTACGTGCCGCAGTGGTGCTGTCCGCCGGTTTCAGCGAAGTGGGCAGCCACGGGGCCGCGCTCGAGCGCACCATGCTGTCCAACGCCAAAACTTACGGGGTACGCATCATCGGCCCTAACTGCCTGGGCATCATCCGCACCGGCATCGGGCTCAACGCCACCTTTTTCAAGGGTGCCGTAAAGCCCGGCAACCTGGCACTCGTATCGCAGTCAGGTGCACTGTGCACTGCCATTCTGGACTGGGCATCCGGCAACGACATCGGCTTTTCCAGCGTGGTATCGATGGGCGGCGCCGCAGACGCCGATTTTGGCGAGATTCTGGATTACCTTGCATCCGACCCCGATACCGGAAGCATTCTGATTTATGTCGAAGGCATCCGCAAAGCGCGTGGTTTCATGAGCGCCCTGCGCGCGGCTGCGCGCAGCAAGCCCGTGTTCGTGATCAAGGTGGGCCGCCACGAAGCGGGGTCCAAGGCGGTGATGTCCCACACCGGTGCCTTGGTGGGCTCAGACGATGTGTTCGACGCCGCGCTGCGCCGCGCAGGGGTGGTGCGGGTAGAGTCCATCGGCGGGCTGTTCTCCGCGGCCAAGACGCTCGCCTCGCGCCATCGCTACAGCGGCAATCGCCTGGCGATCATCACCAACGGCGGCGGCCCCGGCGTGATGGCAATAGACCGCGCCGTGGATTTGGGCGTGGCGGTCGCCACGCTGTCTGCGGAGACCATAGAAAGGCTCAATCAGGTCCTGCCAGCAACCTGGTCGCACGGCAATCCGGTGGACATCATCGGTGACGCCACGCCGGAACGTTACCGCAATGCGGTAAGCATCTGCATGGAAGACGAAGGCGTGGATGGCGCTCTGGTAATCCTCACACCGCAGGCCATGACCCAGCCGCTTGAAGTGGCACAGTCCCTGCTCGCCACAGCGGAAAGCATCAACAAGCCGCTGCTCACGTGCTGGATGGGCGGCGCACAGGTCAGCAGCGGCAACGCGCTGTTTGTCCAAGCAGGCATCCCGTCGTTCCGCACACCCGATGCCGCCGTCGATGCGTATTCCTATATCACCGCGTTTTACCGCAACCAGCGCCTGCTCGCGCAGTCACCCGAGCCGCTGTCCCACATGGATGCCCCCGATGTGGAAGGCGCGCGCATGCTGATCGAAACCGTGCTGTCGGAAAGGCGCCGGGTGCTGTCCGAAATGGAGTCGAAGGCGCTGCTGGCCGCGTTCCGCATTCCGGTAACCAGCACCGTGGTCGCCCGCTCTCCGGGCGAAGCCATGCTGATGGCCCAGGAATTCGGCTTCCCGGTCGCAATGAAGATCAATTCTCCGGATATCACGCACAAGACCGATGCGGGCGGGGTAAAGCTCAACGTGATGAATGCTGCCTCGGTGCGAGCGGCGTTCAACGACATTATCAGCGAGGTAAAAAAGAATCGGCCGGAGGCGCACCTGGACGGCATTTCCATCCAGCCGATGGCCATCAGGCCAAATGGCCGCGAGCTGATGGTGGGCGTCATTTCCGACCCGGTGTTCGGGCCGGTGATCAGCTTCGGCGCAGGCGGAACCATGGTGGAAGTACTCGGCGATCGTGCGGTCGCGCTTCCGCCGCTGAACAATTTCCTGGTGAACGAGCTCATCGCAGGCACCCGGGTATCCCGGCTGCTCCGCGCGTTCCGCCACCTGCCGCCGGTGCGCATGGAGGCGCTGGAAAGCCTGCTGCTGCGCATATCCGAAATGGTGTGTGAACTGCCGTGGCTGAAGGAGATGGACATCAACCCCCTGATCCTGGACGAACACGGCGCGGTCGCGGTGGATGCGAGGGTGGTCGTGGACTATGCCCCGGTCTCCGCTGACCGCTACGCGCACATGGCAATCTATCCGTATCCCGCGCATCTGGTCACCCACTGGCAGTTGCCGGACGGCACCGGCATCACGATACGCCCGATCCGCCCGGAAGATGCGGAAATCGAGCAGGAATTCGTACGCAACATGTCGGATGAGGCAAAGTATTTCCGCTTCATGAGCGCGGTACAGGAACTTTCCGAAGCCATGCTGGCGCGCTTCACGCAACTCGACTACGACCGCGAACTGGCGCTGATCGCCGTGACTCTGGAAAACGGGCGCGAAGTGGAAGTCGGAGTATGCCGCTATGTCATCAACCCGGACAAGGAATCCTGCGAGTTCGCACTGGCCGTGGCCGACAAGTGGCAGCACAAGAGCATAGGCCACAAACTGATGGGCAGCCTGATGGATGCAGCGCGCGGCAAAGGCCTGAGAAACATGCAGGGCGAAGTGCTGGCAAACAACCGCAACATGCTGAAGCTGGTGACCACATTGGGGTTCACCATCCAGTCCAGCCAGGAAGAGCCGGGCATCATGCGCATCAACAAGGTCTTGTAGCGGCCTGCACGACACCTGCCACAGGTGCGACGCGCGGTTGCGCGATGGCTTACCCGGGCCTGAACCACCTGCCCTGGAAAACCTTGAGCCCTTCAAGGAGCTTCTGGCCGATGGAAGATTCGCGCACTTGCGATGACTCTTCCACCCGGTGCTGCTCCAGCAGTTTCGGCTGATGGCGGAACGCAAGGTACTGCTTGAATGCAGAGTGAATGTGGTGCTTGAGCAACTTCACTTTTACCGGCTTGTTGAGGAAGCGGAATATCTGTGCCTGGTTGATAAGCTCTATCACGAGTTCGGAGTCCGAGACATCGGTGAGCACGATGGTCAGAATTTGCGGGTTCACCTGCTTGAGCAACTTCAGCATCGCCGTGGTCTCGTCATAGCTTGCCTCGATTTCGGCTACTACCACCGCGATTTCATGCTCCTGCATGATGGTGATTGCGTTATTCATGTGACGCGCATGGAATACCGGACATAAGCCATCCAGCAAGCCCTTGGTCACCCGGTATAGCTCCTCGTCCTTATTGATGAGCAGCACGCCCGCATCCAGCTTTTCTGGCAGTTCCACCGCCGGCGTCCTGGTGTCAGCAAGCTCCAGCGCGATGGTAACCGCCTCGGAAACCACCTGGGTCAATTCCTGGTTGTCCCATGGCTTGCTGATGAAGCGGTACACCTCCCCCTCGTTGATTGATCCGACAATCGAGGCGAGATCGGAATAGCCGGTAAGCAGAATGCGCACGCTGGTCGGCGAGATTTCGCGCGCCTGGCGCAGCAGCTCCACACCGGGCATGATGGGCATGCGCTGGTCACTGATGATCACGTGGACATGATGGCGCTTGATGAAGTCCAGCGCCTTGTTGCCATCAGTGGTGGTGAAGACATGATAACGCGTGCGGAACAGCGAGTTGAGCGCAGTCAGAATGCGCTCCTCGTCATCCACCACCAGGATGCGTGCCTGCTTGACGCTCTTATCCAGCGAGACCGTCCCATCCTGCACGTCCGGGAGACTTTCGGCGGGTGTCGCCTCAGGCGGCGCTTGCAGCGCCGCAGCAGCAGGCTTCTGGCCAGTGTCAGGCTGGCCGGAAGCCCCGGCTTGCGACCTGATCATGCGTGCGGCGTTCAGCAAACCTGGCGCAATCGCCGGCGATGGTTCAGCACGGGGTCTGCTGCCGGCCTCGACGGCCCGCTGAAACGCTTCGGCAAACTCGCGGGCGGTCTGGTAGCGCTCGGAACTCTTCTTGGCGAGCGCTTTCTGTATCACTTGGTCAAACAGCGGCGAGAGCTGCGGATTGATGCTGGAGGGGTCGGCTGCCCGGGTGTTGACGATCTGCTGCATGATCTCGGCGCTATTGCCGACGAATGGCCGCCCTCCCGTCAGAAGTTCATAGGCGATCACGCCTACCGCATAGATGTCGGTGCGGGCATCGATCGGCTGCCCGAGGAACTGTTCCGGGGACATGTAATATGGAGTGCCCAGCACGTCGCCAAGCTGCGTCAGCTCGGACGATTCGGTGTGAGCTATGCCGAAATCGCAGATCTTGATGCGCCCGTCGTTGTTGATCAGCACGTTCGATGGCTTGATGTCGCGGTGCACGACGCCCTCCGCATGGGCATAGCCCAAGCCATCCAGCAGGGGCCTGATAATCTCGCCGATCTGGTGCACGCTAAACTTCGCCCCGCTCAGGATGTGCTCGCGCAACGACTTACCGTTCACCAGTTCCATCACGATGTACGCCAGCTCGCTGTCTTCGCCGTAGTCGTAGATTTGCACGATGCGCGGATGAACCAGCCGTCCGACCGCCTTGGCCTCGTGGCGGAAGCGGTTGATCATGTGCTGCAGATTGGTGGGGTCGAGCGCCGCCTTGGTAATGGTCTTGATCGCAACCCAGCGCGAGATCAGCGGATCATATCCCTTGTAGATCGCACCCATGGCACCCTTGCCCACCATGCCATGAATCTCGTATTTGCCGATCTTTTCCGGAAGCATGCTATGCCCCTGTGTTACGCGGCCTGCCCGCTCGCGGCGGCACCCTGCAGCGGCAGCCATACCGTGAACTTCGTGCCTTTGCCCACCTGCGTGTCCACATCGATGCGGCCCCCGTGATCCTGCACGATCTTATACGAGATGGAAAGGCCGAGACCGGTGCCCTTACCGATTTCCTTGGTGGTGAAGAATGGATCAAATATCTTCGGCAGAACCTCGGGCGGAATGCCGCTGCCGTTATCGGCCACTTCGACGGCCACGCCGTTATTCGCGCTGCGCGTGGTGAGCCTGATCTCACCACTCTGCTGCGGCAATGCCTGCACCGCATTGGTGATCAGATTAAGGAACACCTGATTGATCTGCGAAGGAGCGCAGGTCACCGGCGGTATATCGCCAAAATTCTTGGTAACCGTAACCGCCTTGAGCAGGTGACGGGCGAGACCCAGCGTGCTGTTGAGGCCGTCATTCAGGTTGAAGCTCGACACCTTGCTGCGGTCGAGGCGGCTGAAATCCCTCAGGTTGCCGACGATCTCCTTGACTTGGTCCGTGCCGTAGATGCCGTCCTGCACCAGGCCGGCAAGCTCCTGCAGCACGCCATGCTGCCTGAGTTGTTCGATCTGTTCGCTCAGCAGCGAGAACTGCCGGTTAAGCTCGTCCGGGTCCAGGTTCTGATCCCTGAGCAGGGCCAGCAGTTTCTCGCTGCCGTCGACGATCGCGCCGAGTTGCGGCAGGCGGCCGTTTACCGACGTGATGCTGTTGCTCACGTAGGCCAGCGGCGTGTTGATCTCGTGCGCGACGCCCGCCACCATTTGCCCCAGCGAGGACATCTTTTCCGACTGAATCAGCTGCGCCTCCGATTCCTTGAGGTGCTGCAGCGCTTCGGACAGTTCGCGTGTGCGCTCGGCCACACGCCGCTCCAGGCTCTCGTTGGCGCCCTTGAGGCGCGCGCCGAGGTAGCCGATGCCGATAAGCAGCGAAGCAGCATACGCGATCATGTACACCCGGTAGCGCTCCTTATCCTCCAGCGTCACCTCCAACTCGCGGTTGAACGACAGCGAGAGGCCATCCAGGCGCGGACCCGAGGTCAGCAGCGATACTTTGGCGTACAAGTCCTGCTCGACCGGCTTGGCGGCGAGCAATGCCTTCAGCGCGCCATCCATCTGCGCGGCCTGTTCGCGTAATGCTGCGGTGTTCAGGCCTGCAGCCAGAGTCTGCAAACGTCCCGCCTGTATTTCAAGCGCCTTGCGCTGCACATCCTGCTCGTTCCAGTAATACTGCACGGCAGCAGCGGCAATTTGTCCGAGCAGTTCCTGGAATTCCTTCGGGCGCGCATCGGCTTTGCGCGGCGCCGATTCGCTCGCGGGCTGCACGGGAACTGCGAGTATGGTGCGCAACGCACTCTTGGCGTTGCCGTTGGCAGCTTTGTACTGATCGACCAGACTGGCTTTTTCGTTGATCGCCTTGGTGACATCGCCCAAACTGCCGCTCAAGGCCGGGCTGTTTACTGACGGCGCGGCGGCAGCCAGGGATCTGAGTGCACGCTGGGCGGCTGCGGCTCGATCGGGGGCGGCAAGAGAATTTTCATCAATCTCCATGCGTGCCCGCAGGATGTCGACATCCCAGCGGTTGTCTACGTCTTGCAGCGTGCGCAGCATGGCAACGATCTCATTGCGCTTACCCAGGTCCACGGCCTCGGTCTTGTTATAGAGGTAGACCAGAGCTGAAGCCAGGCCCAGTGCCGCGGAGGCAAGCAACAAGTGGCGTAGCGTGTTTGTCATACCCTGACGCTTGGTGATCCCGAATTCATATAGTTATTTTTCCCCTGCCACCGGCCGTTCGTGGATGATTCATCGTTGGCGCAACCCGAATCATATATGCATTGCGCACGGCTTGTAAATTCAGTCAGCATATCCTCGGGAGCTGCTCACCGGCCAGCAAGTCCACCACGCGGCGGCCGCCCAGCCGGGTGGTCATCTGAACAAAACCATGCACATCCTGCACGACCTCGCCGATGATGGCTGCCTCGCGCGCAAGTGGATGGGCGCGCATCACCCCGAGCAGGCGCTGCGCATCAGGCCGTTCGCAAATGGCGATCAGCTTGCCTTCGTTCGCGACATAGAGCGGATCCAGCCCAAGGAACTCGCACGCTGATGCAACCACACGGCCGACCGGGATAGCGGATTCCTGCAGCATCATGCCTACCCCGGATTGACTGGCGATCTCGTTGAGCGTTGCCGCCAGTCCGCCGCGCGTCGGGTCGCGCAGCACACGCAGTTTCGCGCGGCTGTCCAGCATGGCCTCCACCAACCCGTGCAGTGCGGCCGTATCCGATGCGATAGGCGCGTCGAAGGTCAGATTTTCTCGTTGCGACAGCACCGCCATACCATGGTCACCTATCGTGCCGGAGAGCAGGACCGCGTCACCGGGCCGTGCGAGGTCGCCGGACAGGGTGATCCCGTCGCGCGCCACGCCCACGCCGGTCGTGGTAATGAACACCCCGTCTCCCTTGCCGCGCTCCACCACCTTGGTGTCGCCGGTGACGACTGGAACGCCCGCAGCCCGCGCGGCCTGCCCCATGGAATCGGCGATGCGCTTCAGATCCGCAAGCGGAAAACCCTCCTCCAGGATGAAGGACGCGGACAGATAAAGCGGGCGCGCACCCATCATCGCGACATCGTTGATGGTGCCATGCACCGACAGCGAGCCGATGTCACCGCCGGCGAAAAACAGGGGCGACACGACGTGGCTGTCGCAGGACATCACCAGCCGCCCCGGCGCCC
>Ga0316628_100000075_pt1 | contig 54715 bp, 46 predicted proteins | sample OWC_Aug_M2_C1_D5_FD_207648 | JGI IMG/M metagenome (GOLD analysis project Ga0316628, IMG submission 207648) | Wetland soil microbial communities from Old Woman Creek delta, Ohio, United States - OWC_Aug_M2_C1_D5_C | ecosystem: Environmental > Terrestrial > Soil > Wetlands | place: USA: Ohio...
AACGCGGATGCGAGCGCGCGATCGGCCGAGGCGAGGGCGGGATGGCTCATGATGGCGGCAAGGAACGTCCTGGTGCGAATGTAGCGGCGTGTGCCGGGAGCGGCTAGGTTCGCACCATGGCGCAGCGTCCTCGAACGGTGTTGTGGGTGGACGACGAGCCCGAGAGCCTGGAGTCGCAGCGGCGGTTCCTCGTCGACCACGACTTCGAGGTGACGGCCGTCGCTCACGGCGACGACGCCCTCGAGCTGCTCCGTCGCCGGCCTTACGGAGTCGTGCTCGTGGACGAGCAGATGCCGGGGCGGCGCGGTCTGGAGCTGTTCGGCGCCATCCGGGAGCTGGACGCCGCCATCCCGGTCGTGATGGTCACGAAGTCCGAGGACCCGGCCGTGATGCGCGAGGCGATCGGATTGGCGGTCGACGACTACCTCGTGAAGCCGCTGCAGCCGCGGCAGCTGCTGTCGGTGGTGACGCGCCTGCTGGAGGGCGACCGCATCCGCCAGCAGCATCTCTCGCGCGAGTTCGTCACCCGCTTCCGCGAGCTGGAGGCGCGTCGGGGAACGGCGCTGGGCTGGCGCGACTGGATCGACATCGCCCGCGAGCTCGCGCTGTGGGACACGCGCCTGGCCGCGGCGCCCGAGCAGGGGCTCCAGGAGGCGCTCCTGGCTCTGCGCGGCAGCCTGCGGCGCGACTTCGGCGCCTACATCGCACGGCACTACCCGCGCTGGATCGCCGGGGAGGACCGCGACCGCCCGGCGCTCTCGTTCGACCTCGTCGAGGAGATGGTGTTGCCGGTGCTGCGCGAGCACGGCCGCGTGATGCTGGTGGTGGTGGACTGCCTGCGCCTCGACCAGTGGGAGGATCTGCAGCCGCTCGTGGCGCCGCTCCTGGAGATCGAGACGTCCTACTACTTCAGCGTGCTGCCGAGCGCCACGCCCTACAGCCGCAACGCGCTGTTCGCCGGCCTGCTGCCGCGCGACATCGCGGAGACGTTCCCGGGCCTGTGGACCGAGGACGAGGAGGAGAGCCTCAACGCGCACGAGCACGAGTTCCTCATCCGCCAGCTGGCGCGGCTCGTCGGCCACGCGGTGCCGACGCGCTACGAGAAGGTGTTCGGCGCGTCCGAGGGCGAGGATCTGCTCAAGCGCCTCCCGGCGCACCTCTCCCAGGACGGCGTGACGGCCCTGGTGTTCAACTTCGTGGATCAGCTCACCCACGGGCGCTCGGAGAGCCCCATCCTCCTGGAGGTCGCGCGCGACGAGGCTGCGCTGCGATCGCTCACCTGTTCCTGGTACCAGCGCTCCGCGCTGCGGGCCGCGCTCCAGGAGGCGGAGCGGCGGCGGGTGCCCGTGGTGCTCACCAGCGACCACGGCTCGATCCCGTGCCACGAGCCGGCCACGGTCTTCGCCAAGCGCGACGCCACGGCCAACCTGCGCTTCAAGTTCGGCGAGGACCTCCGCGCCGAGGACGCGAGCGCCGCGATCTCGGTCGACGACCCCGGCACCTTCGGCCTGCCGCAACGCAACCTCGGCGTACGCTGCCTGTTGGCCCTGGAGGACCGGTTCTTCGTGTACCCCACCCGGCTCAGGGAGTACCAGGCGCGCTACCGCGGCGCCTTCCTGCACGGCGGCGTGTCGCCCGAGGAGATGATCCTCCCGGTCGCCCTGCTCACCCCTCGCGCCGGCTGACCGATGCCCCGCTACCGGCAGCTGCTCCAGTTCCTGCGGCCGTACTTGCCGCTGTTCTTCGCGAGCCTGCTCGCGGCGATCGTGTCGTCGGTGATGGAAGGCTTCACCTTCGTCCTCATCATCCCGTTCCTGCGGGCCATCTTCGGCGAGTCCTCGCTGCTGCCTGCGGCAGGCCAGAATGCGGTCGAGCGGGTCCTCCAGTGGGCCGTGGGGGGCCTGGTCAGCGGGATCACGCCGCAGGCGGCCCTGCGCAACGTCACGTTCCTCATCCTCGCTTCGGTCAGCGTCAAGAACGTGGCGCTGTACGGCGCGCGGCTGGGGAGCGTCGCGGTGCAGGAGCGCGTGGTCCGCGACCTGCGGACCCGCCTGTACGCCCACCTCCAGGGGATGCGGCTCGACTTCTTCCAGCGCACCAAGGGAGGCCAGCTCCTCACTCGCATGCTGGCCGACACGGACGCGCTGCGCGGCATCCTGGGCAACACGGCGTCCGAGTTCCTGGCGGCCGTCGCAACGGTGACGGTGTACCTGTTCATCCTGCTGGCTCTGTCGTGGCGCCTGACGCTCACGGCGCTGGTGCTGGCGCCGTTCCTGCTGGCCACGCTGCGGCCCCTGGTGTCCCGGCTGCGCAAGGGCTTCAAGGCCACTCTCGAGGACCGCGGCGAGCTGACGAGCGTGATGCAGGAGACGGTGTCGGGCGTGCGGCTGGTCAAGGCGTACGCCGCTGAGCCGTACGAGAAGCGGCGGTTCGACGACGCCGCCGGCAAGTACGCGTCCGGGGTGATCAAGGTGCAGCGCTTCGCCCTGCTGACGCATCCCATCAGCGAGACGTTCGGCGCGCTGGTCACGGTGGTGCTGCTGTGGGTGGGAGCGCAGCTCGCGATCGGTCCCGGGGCGGCGCTCCGCCCCGAGACGTTCATAGCCTTCCTCGCCGTGGCGCTGCGGATGCTCTCGCCGCTCAAGTTCCTCTCCAACCTCCCCGCGCAGGTCCAGCAGGCGATGGCCGCGGCGGACCGGGTTCTGGAGATCCTCGACGTGCCTCCGGCCGAGGCAATGGCACCGGGCAGCGAGGTCGTGCCGGGCTTCCGGGACCGCATCGCCATGGAGCGGGTGGGCTTCGCGTACGAGGGCGGCGCCGCGGTCCTGACCGACATCTCGTTCGAGGCGCGCCGCGGCGAGATCGTCGCGCTGGTGGGGTCGAGCGGCGCGGGCAAGAGCACCCTGGTGGATCTCATCCCGCGCTTCTACGAGCCGAGCGAGGGTCGCGTGACCATCGACGGACGCGATCTGCGCGAGTTCACGCTCGCTTCGCTGCGCGGCCTGATGGGGATCGTGAGCCAGGAGACGGTGCTCTTCAACGACACCGTCAGGGCCAACATCGCCTACGGCGCGCTGGACCGCTACGAGGGGGCGGCGATCGAGGCCGCCGCCCGCGCGGCCAACTCCCACGCCTTCATCGAGGCGCTGCCCAAGGGCTACGACACCGTGCTCGGGGAGCGCGGCACGCGGCTCTCGGGCGGCGAGCGGCAGCGCATCGCCATCGCCCGCGCCCTGCTGCGCGACCCGCCGATCCTCATCCTCGACGAGGCCACCAGCGCGCTCGACTCGGAGTCGGAGCGGCTGGTGCAGGAGGCCATTGACCGGCTGCTGGCCGGCCGCACGGTCTTCGTGATCGCGCACCGGCTCTCCACGATCCAGCACGCCTCGCTCATCCTGGTGCTGGACCGCGGGCGCATCGTGGAACGGGGCAGGCACGATGACCTGCTGGCCAGGGGCGGGCAGTACAGCCGGCTCCATTCCCTGCAGTTCCGTCCGGTCAGTCCCGCGCAGTCGTGAGGCGGCGCAGCGATCTCCCGCTCTACCTGGCCATGCGGGCGGCCGTGGGGGCGATGCGCCCGCTGCCGCGCGGGTTCGCGCTGCGGGCGGGAGCCGCGCTGGGCCAGCTGGCGCGCAGCCCCTTGGGGCTCAGGCGCGCGGTCGCGGACCAGAACCTCGCCGTCGCGTTCCCGGATCTGTCGCAGGCGGCGCGCGACGACGTCTGCCGGCGCATGTTCGCCCACTGGGGCCGGATGGCGATCGAGTCGCTGCGGGTGGCCATGACCGGCGGCGAGGAGGTGCTGCCGCTGGTGCGGGCGGATGCGGAGCTCGCCGTGGTCCGGGACCTCATGGCGCGGGGTCGCGGGCTGCTGCTGCTCGGGGGGCACTTCGGCAGTTGGGAGGTGGCGGCGGCGTACCTGGCGAAGCAGGGGATCCCCGTGACGGCCGTCTGGAAGCCGCAGTCGAATCCCTGGGTGGCCCGGTACCTCGACGGACTGCGCCGCCGGATCGGCGTGGACGCCATCCCGATGCCGGAGGCGCGTGCCGCGGTGCGCGCCGCGCTGCTGGCCGGCAAGCTGGTGGCCCTGATCGCCGACCAGGCGCCGCTGCGCAGCGACACGTCGGTGCCGTTCTTCGGCCGGCCCACGAGCACGTACGAGGGACCCGGTCACTTCGCGGCGCAGACGGGATGTCCCGTCATAGTGGGCGGGATGCTGTCCGACGCGTCGGGAGGGTACCGCGCGTTCCTGGACGTGCTGGACGAGGCGCCGCGGGGCGACGCGGGCGATCTCGTGCCCCGCATCGCGCGTCTGTTCCGCGCCCGCCTCGAGGCATACGTGCGCCAGGCCCCGGAGCAGTACTTGTGGACGCATCGCCTGTGGAAGGAAAGACAGGGGCGGCCGTGACCGGCCTCGCTTCCGCCCCCGAGCTGCGAGCGCTCGTCCGCGAGCTGCGGGACCGCGAATTCCCGTGGACGGCCGCGACCACCTACCTCAACAACGCGTCGGTGGGACCCACGCCTGAGCGCACCCGGCGGGCGCTCGAGGCTTTCAACGCCAAGCGCACGGCGCCGCACCTGCTTCCCGACCGCGAACTGTTCCCGATCCTGGCCGGCGCGCGCGAGTCGGCGGCGCGCCTCATCGGCGCCGCCGCGGACGAGATCGCCCTCGTGCCGAGCACCTCCGCCGGCCTGACCGCGGCGGCGCGGGCGCTGCCGCTGGCGCCGGGCGACGGCGTGGTGGTGAGCGACCGCGAGTTCCCGGCGAACGTCTACCCCTGGCAGGCTCTCCGCCGGCTGGGTGTGACGGTGGAGCTGGCTCCGGTCACGGCCGAGGGGTTCCCGGACGAGGGGTACTTGCTGGAGCGGATCGCCGATCGCTCGGTGCGTGCTCTGGCGATCTCCTACGTGCAGTTCTCCAACGGCTTCAAGGCCGACCTGGCGCGGCTGGGTGCGGCGTGCCGGGACCACGGAGTGTACTTCGTCGTTGACGCGATACAGGGCCTCGGCGCGTCGGCCCTGGACGTGAGCCGCACGCCCGTGGACCTGCTGGCCTGCGGCGGCCAGAAGTGGCTCCTCTCGCCGTGGGGCTCCGGCTTCCTGTACGTGAGGCGGGAGCTGATCGGGAAGCTCGAGCCGGCGGCGGCGGGCTGGCTGTCCTACGACGGCACAGAAGACTTCACGAACCTGCTCAAGTACTCCGACCGGCTGCGCCCCGACGCGCGGCGCTTCGAGGTCCTGCCGGCCTTCCAGGACAATCTGGGCTTCGTGACGTCGCTCGGCCTGCTCCTGGAGCTGGGCGTCGCAGCGATTGACGTCTACACCCGTGCGCTCGGCGAGCCGCTGCTCGCCTGGGCGGAGCGGCGCGGCGTGCGCGTGGTCTCGCCGACCGACCCGCTGCACCGCTCGGCCATCGTCTGCGTCGCTCCGAGCCATCCCGCCGAGGCGCACCGGCGCCTCAAGCGCGCCGGCATCATCTGCTCGCTGCGCGAAGGAGCCATCCGCGTCGCGCCCCACTGCTACAACACGCTGGAGGAGATGGAGAAGGTGGTCGGCGTGCTGGAGGAAGCGCTGCTGGAGTAGGAGCCGTCGGCCATCAGCCGTCGGCCGTCAGCCGTCGGCGTCAGCGCGCAGCCGTCGCCAGCGGACCGCTGGCCACCCCGAGCAGGTAGTCGATCACGTCTTGGGCCGAGTACTTCTCCCGGCCCGCCAGGAACTTCCCGATCGCCTTGAGATCGTCTCCGGCGGTGAGGATCGGAGACTCGACTCCGCCCTCGGGCCGCACCTGACCGTGGCCGACGTTCGCCATCAGCGCGTTGCAGAGGCACTGCCGGCCGGTCGTATCCTGAGCCGCGCCGCCCTTCGCTACGTAGCTTTCCACGGGCTCGGCCGCGCACCGGAAGCCGATCCGCCCATCCTCCAGTTGGTACGGGGTGCGCAGGTAGCCCATGTCGCAGCGCCTTGCCCGGCGCTGGTCAGCCAGGGGGCCGTCGGGCCAACGGACGACCTTGAACGGGTAGCCGGTCGGCGAGGCGCGGGGATCGGTGACCACGTCCACCGCACCGCTCCGCGCGGACGCCAGGACCTCGCGCTTGTACTCCGCCCCGAGTCCCGACTCCTCGCAGAAGGCGAACAGCGTCCCGACCTGGATCCCGGCCGCGCCGGCGGCGAGAGACTCGCGCAGCGCCTCCGGCGAGCCGGCGCCGCCCGCGACCCAGAAGGGGAGGCCGAGTTCGCGAATCTGCGAGAGGTCCACCTCGTCGCGGGCGCCGTAGATCGGCTCGGCCCGCTCGTTGAGCCGCGTCCCGCCGCGCGGCGGCGCGTTGTGCCCTCCGGCCGTCGGCCCCTCGATGACGAAACCGTCAACGCGGCCGTTCGCCTTCCGCGCCAGCACCGTGGCGAGGAGGTTCGACGCGACGATCGCGAGGAATCGCGGACGCCTCAGCGGCGGCGGCGTCTCAGTCCAGTACTCGCGAGGGTCGAACTCGACCTGCACTTCACTGCCGGGCCGCAGGCCCTCGACATCGAGCTTGATGGCGGCCGGCTCGTGCCGTGCGAGCCGGTCCAGGGCACCCGGAATCTCGCGCGGGATGCCGGCGCCCATCAGCACGTAGTCCACGCCCGCCAGCATCGCGCCGTAGAGCGACGCCAGGGTGGGCAGTTGGATCTTGGTCAGCAGGTTGATTCCGATGGGACCATCGTGCCCCTCTTTCGCGAGGTTCACCTCGACGAAGTTGGCCAGCACGGTGAGCATCTGGCGCGCGCGAGTGACCTTGGCCTGGAACAGGGGCAACGCCCTGTACGGCACTCCTGCGGGGCGGCCCGCGGCCTGGAAGTATTTGAGGACGGTGTCCGCGATCGCCGCCGGGATGGGGAAGCGCGCGATGGCGCGGCGCATATGGCCGCCGACGTCGCCGTCCTGCAGCCTCCGCACCAGCACCGTGTCGATCCCGGTCCCGGATACGACGCCGAGCTGCCCTCGCAACGCGGTGGTCTTCGCCAGGAGCCAGTTCGAGACAGCCGCCCCCATCCCGCCCTGGATGATCAGCGGAGGGGCTCCGAGTGTCGCCATTCCCTGTCGCGTGGAGGCGGAGAAGAGCCTGCGAACACCGTAAGGGTACTCTGCCCTCGGCCGGGGGGCAACGACGTGGTGATCACCTATCTCCCGTTACTCACTACGTGTCACTCATGACCCGTCACCCGTCACCGTGACATCCGCGAACTTGAGCTTCCCGAATCTCACCACGTAGGCGCCGGCCTTCAGCTCCGCGTCCGCGCTCTCCACCTTCACGCCGTCCACCTGCACTCCGCCCTGGGCGGCCATGCGCCTCGCCTCGCCGAGCGACTTGGCGAAGCCGATGTCCTTCAGGATCACCGCCAGCGAGGCCGGCGCGTGGGTGAAGGCGGGACGCTCTGCCGGGGCCTCCTTCGCCTTGAAGAGCCGGTCGAAGTGATCTCCGGCCCGCGCCGCGGCGTCGGCTCCGTGGAACTGCTCCACGACGCGCGCCGCGAGCCAGCGCTTGGCCGCGTACGGCTGCGCGCGGCACCGCTCCAGCGCGGCCGGCAGCTCCCGCGGCCCGAGGCCGGAGATCAGAGTCGTCCACTCCTCGAGCAGCGTGTCGGGGATGGACATCGTCTTCCCGTACTGGCTCTCCGGCGGCTCGGTGATGCCGACGTAGTTGTCGAACGACTGCGACATCTTGCGCTCGCCGTCGGTGCCCCTGAGCAGCGGCATGATGAGCGCGACCTGCGGCTCGAGCCCGTAGCGCTCCATGAGCGTGCGGCCCACCAGCAGGTTGAACTTCTGATCGGTGCCGCCCAGCTCCACGTCCACCTTGAGGTGCACGGAGTCGTAGGCCACCAGCAGGGGGTAGAAGAACTCCATCAGCGAGATGGACGAGCCAGCGGCGAAGCGCTGCGCGAAGTCGTCCCGCTCCAGCATCCGCGCCACCGTGTAGCGCGCCGCGATGTCGACGACGTCCGCCATCCGCAGCGCCGAGAGCCAGCGGCTGTTGCGGTCGACCACCGTCGTCGCCGGATCGAGCACCTTGAGCACCTGCTCCCGGTAGGTGGCGGCGTTCCGCTCCACCTCCTCCTCGCTGAGGCGGGGCCGCGTCTCGCTCCGGCCGCTGGGGTCGCCCACCAGAGCCGTGAAGTCGCCCACCAGGAAGACCACCTTGTGGCCCAGCTCCTGGAACGTGCGGAGCTTCCTGAGGGAGACCAGGTGGCCCAGGTGCAGGTGCGGCCGTGTGGGATCGAAGCCCTGCTTGATCGTGAGGGGCCCGCGGCTCCTGAGGGAGCGCTCGATCTTGCGCGCCAGGTCCTCCTCCGGGACGATCTCGGCGGCGCCCTGGCGAATCGCGTCCATCTGCTCGTTGAGTGGTGGGAAGGCGGCCATCCCGCAATCGTAGCGGGGCGCCCCGGCCGCTGGCAAGCGCGGGGCGGGCCCGCTAGCTTGCGACGCTATGGCGGAGGCGTCACCCCCGAGTCGGCTGCGCGTCTGGTTCTCCCCCGAGCGCATGCGGCGCACGGTCTTCCTCATCCTGCTCGCCGTCGGCTTCGTCGCCGGGCTGGCCTACGGCAGCTGGACGCGAGTCTGCGCGGGCAACCAGTGCCCGTCGATCGCCGTCCTGGACGACTACCGCCCCCAGCAGACCTCCAAGGTGTTCGCGGTGGACGGTCGCCTCATCACGGAGCTGGGCCTCGAGCGCCGCACGCTGATCCGGCTGGACGAGATGCCGGCGCACCTCAGGCGTGCGTTCATCGCGATCGAGGACAAGCGCTTCTACCAGCACCACGGCATCGACTACTCGCGAGTCCTCGGCGCGCTCCGCGCCAACGTCCTGGCGCTCGGCTGGGAGCAGGGCTTCTCCACCATCACCATGCAGCTGGCGCGGAACGTCTTCCCGGACCGCATCACGCGCGAGAAGAAGATCAGTCGCAAGCTCAAGGAGGCGTGGGTCGCGCGGGAGCTGGAGCGCACCTACTCGAAGGACCGCATCCTCGAGCTGTACCTGAACCAGATCTATCTCGGCGCCGGCGCGTACGGCGTCGAGACCGCCTCGATGCGCTACTTCGGCAAGTCGGCGCGCGACGTCAACGTCGCCGAGGCCGCACTCCTGGCTGCCCTGCCGCAGCTGCCGGAGCGCTACAACCCGCGCCGCAACCCCGCCCGTGCGGTCCGGCGCCGCAACCTGGTCATCGACTTGATGCGCCAGCAGGGCTACCTCGCCGCCGACGAGGCCGAGGAGTGGAAGGCCTACCCGCTCACTCTCTCGGCGCGCCAGGACTACGGCGACGTCGCACCGTACTTCGTGGAGTGGATCCGCCAGACGCTCCAGGCCCGGTTCGGGAGGGACCTGTATGAGCGGGGGCTGCGCGTCTTCACCACGCTCGACCTCGACGTCCAGCAGGCCGCCGAGCGCGCGCTCGAGTCGCAGCTCGAGAGCATGGAGAACGGCACGTTCGGTCGCTTCCCGCACCGCACCTATGCCCAGTACCTCTCGCGCGCCTCTGATGACGGCGACTACGGCGGCCGCAGCACCACACCCTATCTCCAGGGCGCGATGATCGCGATGGACGTGGAGACGGGAGCGGTGCGCGCCATGGTCGGCGGCCGGGACTTCGACGACTCCAAGTTCAACCGGGCCACGCAGGCGCTCCGCCAGCCCGGCTCGTCGTTCAAGCCGTTCGTCTACGCCGCCGCGATCCGCGCCGGGCACTCGCCCAACGAGGTCCTGGAGGACGCTCCCATCTCGCTCCCTCAGCCCGACGGCACCGTGTGGGAGCCCGGCAACTTCGAGTCCGGCTCGTATCGCGGCCCCACCACGCTGCGCACGGCCCTCGCGCAGTCCGTCAACCTCGTGACCATCCGCCTGGGTCTGGAGGTGGGTGTCGATCTCGTCGTCCAGGAGGCGCGCCGCTACGGCTTCTCCACCGTGATCCCGGCCGTGCCGGCCATGTTCATCGGCTCGGCGGATGTCATCCCCATGGAGATGGTCTCGGCGTACACGGCCTTCGCCAGCCTCGGCGTGCGCGCCGCGCCCATCGCCATCCTCCGCGTCGAGGACGCGGAGGGCGACGTGCTGTGGGAGCCGCGGCCCCGGCGCGAGCGCGTGATGGCCCCCGACCAGGCCTTCGTGATGAATGACATGCTGCGCGAGGTCGTGCGCAGCGGGACCGCCGCGGGCGCCGTCCGGCGCAGCGGGTTCACGATTCCGGCGGGCGGCAAGACCGGTACCACCAACGACGGCGCCGACATCTGGTTCATCGGCTTCACCCGCGAGCTGGTGGCCGGCTTCTGGATGGGCTTCGACCTGCCGCAGCCTATCATGGGCAACGCCCAGGGCGGACTCCATGTGGCCCCGGCCTGGGGCAACTTCATGCGCGAGGTCTACGAGCGCAGACCCGCGCCCGGCGAGTGGCCCCGGCCCTCCGGCGTGATATCCCGTGAGATAGACAGGGTCTCGGGCAAGCTGGCCACTCCCTACTGCCCGGCCTCCGAACGGCGCTGGGAGGTCTTCACGCCGGGTCGCGAGCCCCTCGACTTCTGCCCGCTGCACCCCGGCCCCGGCGGCGCGACCGGCAATCCCGCGGCGCCCGCCGCGCCCAGGACCATCGTTCGCTTCCAGTACGAGCGATAGGCCGGCGGCGGGCCTCCGGCCCGCTGCGCTGGCCGGCGACCTCGGGCCGCGCTATTGTGAATCGATGCACGACGACCGGCGGTGGACGCCCGAGCGGGACGCGCTCGATCTCCTGGTCGCCGCCACCCGGCGGCGCGCCGTGGAGCGCCTCTGGGAAGGGGTCCGTTGAGCGCCCCGGCCGGCAGGGTGCTCATCTTCGGGGCCTCGGGCTTCCTGGGCTCGCGTCTCCTGGCGCTCGCTCCCAGCCACGCGGAGCTGACGGGCACCGGAGGCCGCCGGCCCGTCCGCCCCGGCCCGTGGCGGGACTTCCAGATCGACGTCACGTCGCCGACCGCCCTGCGCTCCATCTTCGAGCGGGAACGGCCCGGGGTCGTGTTCTTCTGCGCCTACGACAGCGAGAACCACCTGGCGACGGTGGACGCGCCGGTGCGCGCGGCCGCTCTGGCGGCGCAGGGCGGCGCGCGCTTCGTGTTCTTCTCCACGGACCTCGTCTTCGACGGCAGGACAGGCGGCTACAAGGAGACCGACCGCCCCTCGCCGCTCACGGCGTACGGCGCCATGAAGGCGGATGCCGAGGTGCGCGTGCGGTCCGAGAACCCCGCGGCGGTCGTCATCCGGCCGTCCCTGCTCGTCGGCGAGAGCGGAGTCGTGCTGCGGCCGGCGTACGAGTGTGACGCCCTGCAGCGCGGCCAGAAGGTGACGCTGTACCGCGACGAGTGGCGCACTCCTGTCCACGTGGACGACGTCGCCCGGGCGGCGTGGGCCCTGTCCTCGCGCGAGTACTCCGGGACCTTCCACGTCGCCGGCCCGGACCGGATGAGCCGCCTTGAGCTGGGAAAGCTGCTGTGCGTGCTGTACGGCTTCGACGTCGGCCTCATCGCAGAGGGATCGCGTCCGCCGGATCGCCCCAAGGACACGTCCCTCAGCTGCGGCCGCAGCAACCAGCTGCTGGGCTGGGCGCCGCGATCCGTCGCCAGTCTCGCGCAGCGCGCGGGCCGGGCCCTCGGCGCGTAGCCGGGCGCGGCACCGCTTGCACCCCCCGCGCGGCGGCGCTAGGTTGAAGAGGAGGTGCCGGTTAGGACACCGCGGGGACGAGGTCGTCGAGCAACACTGGCAACCGCATCAGCCGTCCCGCCCTGAGCGAGACGGCGTTTCTTTCATGGAGGAGTCGGGGTGCGCTGTCTGGCGCTGAACGCGTCGTTCGAGCCGCTCACAATGGTGCCTGTGCGCCGGGCGCTGCGTCTGGTCATCGACGGCAAGGCCGAGATCGTCGAGGCCGACCAGGGCCGGCTCGTGCGCTCAGAGCGGATGGCCGTTCCGCGCCCCGCTGTCATTCGCCTCATGAAGTACATCCACGTGCCGCGGCGCTTCCGGAGGCAGGTGACCAACACGTTCCTGTTCGCCAGGGACGCGTACCGGTGCCAGTTCTGTGGGCGCCCCCAGGCCACGCTGCGCCAGCGCGAGTGCCTGACGCGCGACCACCTCGTCCCGCTCTCGCGCGGCGGCACCAACGGCTGGAACAACGTCCTCACGGCCTGCTCCGCCTGCAACGCCCGCAAGGGCAACCACCTGCCCGAGGAGATCGGCATGGTGCCGCTCACGGTGCCCACCGAGCCGCACTTCGTGCACCTGGCGTGGGCGGTGCGCCGGCTGACTCCGATCCAGTCCCGCTACATCCGCCTGTTCTACGGGGAGCAGACGCTCGCCCAGCTGTCGGCACTCTAGTCGCTGTCGGCGTGCGAAGAGCGGAGGGCGGCGGCCGTGGGCCGCCGCCCTTGTGGCGGACCGGAGATCCAGCGCCTGGCAGCCCCCGGGGTCAGTGAGCGGCCCCGGAACTCGGCGTGGCGCCTGGTCTCTCGGGAGGAGGGGTGACGGTGCCCGGACTCCCAGGGGCATGGTCAGCTAGTGAGGGAGCCGGAAAGACGAGCACCGGGCAGGCTGCCTGAGCGATGAGCTGATCGAGCGTGATCCCGGCCGGCTCGGGGCCGGTCACCAACAGGGATGCGCCCGTCGGGCCCGGATCGCCAGGGGTGGGGGTAGCCTCGCGCAGCGTCGCCGGCAGCAGGGCTCTGGCTCGCAGGCCGACGCGGTCGCCGTGGCGGCGGCACGAGACGAGACACGGCCGCTCGAAGAGCCGGGGCTGCGCCGCCGCGCGCGGGCCACCGAGCACCAGCAGCGGCACATCCGCCTGCTCGACGAGCAGGCGCAACGTGGAGCCCAGAGCCGAGCCCTGGCCGGACTTGGAGCACCGGATTCCCACCACGAGAAGCTGCGTGGCCCGGAGCGCGGCCAGCGATACGAGCCACTTCACGCGGTCGCCGCGCTTCAGAGCGATGTCGGCCTCGACGTCCCGAGCCGACAGCTGTACCGCCAGCCGGTCGAGCCGCGGACGGAGCTCGTCCAGCTCCCTGGCGCAGTCGTCGCCGGTTCCCTCGATCGCGTGGAAGAGCGTGGCCCGCCTCACGCCGGCACCGACGATGTCGGGGAGCCACGGGCCGACGCGGTCGGCGAAGGGAGCCGCGTCCACCGCGATCAGAATGGACTCGATCACGACGGCAGCTGAGTGCGGAACACGTACCACGCGAGCGGCGGCGCGGTCCGGCACGGTAACTCTATGTGGCTAAGATTGTTAGGAGAACGCTCCCGGGGCGGTGCGCCGGGGCCTCGGGACGGCTTGGGACAAAGTGTACGCGGCGGCGCGGCCGCGGCATACCTAGCGCGTCTCAACCTCCGGCGGCTCGAACTCATCGCCCAGATCGTCCGGCTCGTCGCCCTCGGCCCCGCCCCGGTAGCGCTTGAGCTTCCGATACAGCGTGCGCCTGTCGATCCCGAGAATCTCCGCCGCCCTGCCCTGATGTCCGGCCACGTCGTCCAGGACCGAGAGGATGTACTCGCGCTCGAGGCGGTCCAGGTTCCAGCGCTCGGCTCGCGCGTTGCGCAGCAGGTCGTGCTCCCTGCGCCGGTGCAGGCCCTCTCCGGGGTCGAAGGGAATCGTCTTCGCACCGGCGTGCATGATCACCGACCGCTCGATGAAGTTCTCCAGCTCGCGCACGTTCCCAGGCCACTCGTACTCCGTCAACCGCTGCATCGTCGTGGGCGGGATTCCCGGAGGGGCGATCTGGTGCTCCGCGGCGGCGCGCCGGAGGAAGTACGCCGCGAGCAGCGGGATGTCGTCCCGGCGCTCGCGTAGCGAAGGTACGTGGATGGGGAAGACGCTGAGCCGGTAGAACAGATCCTCGCGGAAGCGGCCGGAGCGCACTTCCTCCGCCAGATCGAGGTTCGTCGCGGCGATCAGCCGAATGTCCACCGGCACCGCCTCGCGCGCACCGACCCTCATGATGGTGCGCTCCTGCAGCACTCTCAGCAGCTTGACCTGGATGTTGGGCGCGACCGTGCCGACTTCGTCCAGGAACAGCGTCCCGCCCGACGCCTCCTCCATCAGGCCGCGCTTGTTGGTGATCGCGCCCGTGAAGGCTCCCTTCACGTGCCCGAACAGCTCGGACTCGAGCAGCGTCTCGGGGATGGCGGAGCAGTTGAGGCCGACGAACGACCGCTCGGCCCGTCCGGACAGCGCGTGGATGGATCGGGCCACGAGCTCCTTCCCCGTGCCGGTGTCGCCGCTGATGAGCACCGTGGCCCGGCTCGGCGCGACGCGCGCGATCAGGTCGCGCACCCGATCCATGGCGGCGCTGCGGCCCACCATCTCCGGAAGGCCCCCGGCCTCCTTGACGTGCCGGCGCAGGCGCGCGACCTCGCGCCGCAGCTCGGCCTCCTCGTGCGCGCGGCGCAGCGTGAGCAGCAGCTCCTCGGTCCGGAACGGCTTGCCGACGTAGTCGAACGCGCCGCGCTTCATCGCCTCGACCGCCGTGTCCACGGAGCCGAACGCCGTCATCACGATGAAGGGCGTGTCGGTCTGGAGCGTGGGGCCCACGGACAGCACGTCCATGCCCTGCACGCCCGGGAGGTTGAGGTCGAGGAGGACGGCGTCGAAGAGCTGCTTGTCCAGCTCGGTGAGCGCGGCCTCGCCGCTTCCCACTCCGGTGACCTCGTAGCCCGCCTCGGCGAGCACCTTCACGAGCAGACCCAGCACCACGCTGTCATCCTCGACGACGAGGACGCGGCGCGGAGTGGTGGGAGTTGCGGTGTCGGGTTCCGTCACTGTGGTATGGGCAGCCTGACGGTGAATGAGGCGCCGCGCCCGGGGCTGTTGGCGGCCTCGATCATCCCGCCGTGAGCCTTGAGTGTCTGCGCCGCCAGGGGGAGGCCGAGCCCCGTCCCTCCCGTGCGGGAGAAGAACGGCGTGAACAGCTGCGGCATGTCGGCCTCGGCGACGCCGGGGCCGGAGTCCGTCACGACGGCCTCGACGAAGTCAGGGTCGGCGCGCCGCGTCGCGATCACGATCCGCCCGCCCGCGCTCCCGATGGCCTGCTGGGCGTTGAAGAGCAGGTTGATGATGACCTGCTGGAGTTGCGCCTCGTCGGCGCTGAGCGTCGGAAGATCGGAGGCCAGCTCGAGGTCGAGCACGATGCGGCTCTTGTTGAGCTGCGTCTGGACCAGCGCAGCAGCCTGCTCGACGATCGTGTTGAGCGATGTCGGGGCGAACCGCACGCCCGGCGGCTTGGCCAGGTTCACCAACTGCCGCGACAGCCTCGCTATCCGGTCGGTCTGCGACAGCAGCACGTTCATCTCGTCCGCGCCGGCGCACGCGCCGCAGCGGACCTTCATCATGTGGTCCACGGCGACCGCGATGGCGGTGAGCGGAGCCCCGATCTCGTGAGCCACGCCGGCGGCGACCCGGCCCGCGGTCGCGAGCCGCTCGGAGGTGAGCAGCTGGCGCTCCAGCCGCTTGCGGTCCGAGATGTTGCGGACTATGGCGGAGAAGCCGAGGAGGCTGCCGGCGTCGTCGAAGACGGCCGTGCGCGTCAGTTCCACCTCGATCACCCTCCCGTCCTTCGTCCGCCGGCGGGTCTCGTAGTTGCGGATCGCGCCTTCGGCCGCGGTCGTCCGATGGATCCACTCCAGCTCGCCGCGGGCCAGCTCCTCCTCCGGCACCAGCACCGAGAAATGCTGGCCGAGGATCTCGCTCGCGGTCCAGCCGAAAGTGCGCTCCGCACCCCGGTTCCACGACAGGACGCGCTCGTCGGGCCCGACCGTGAGGATCGCGTCCGTCGAGAGGTCGATGATGGCCGCGGCGAGCGCGGCGTCCGGGTTGGCGGCGGGTTCTTTGGGCACGGCGCTGTGCAGAATGGTGCCCGGCGCGGACCGCGAACGCAACTCAGGGTCTGAAGAAGGCGGAGCGGATCTCGAGCCGGCGGCGCGGCAGGCCGGAGAGGCGGATGAGGAAGCGCCTGATGCCGTGCCCGACCGCCTCCCCGACGTCGCCCCGCTGTGAGATGGCGGGGCCCACGTCGCCGCGCAGCCAGCGTTCCACTTCGTCCAGCTCGGAGAGCGAGAGGGACTCGATCTCGAGCATGGCGACGTAGTAGAACTGGCCGGAGTCGCGCGGGAGGAGATCTACGGTGAAGGGCGTGGCGAGCGCGGCGGCAACCCCGTTCTGCGTGGTGAAGTGCTCGATCGACCCGCCGCTGCGGACCAGGTCGAACTCGTTGGTCAGAGGGTCGAGCACCACCACGGCCTCCCAGTCCGCGGACCTGTCGAGTCGGTCGGGGAGGATGCGCACGCTGCGCCGCAGCTCGAGGGCGAAGTGGAACCGTACGGGGAAGCCGTCCCGAAGGGCGGCCGCGAACATGCCGTCGGAGAGCGGGGCCTGCAGGCGCACGACGGGCGGCCGGATGGCGCCCCGGTCGTCGCGCGTGACGCTCAGCGAGAGGTGAGGGTGGGTGGCCGGGCGGGCGGAGTCCGCTGGCTCCTGTGCGCGGCCTGTGGCGAGCGCCGCGCATAGGACAGCCGAAGCCAGACCCGCCGCGCGCCTCACGCGCTAGAAACGCCGGCCCATGCGGACGCTGAACGTCACGTCCTCCGCGCCGCGCGCGAGCGGCTTCGCCACGTAGACTCCGATCGGTCCGAAGTCCAGCCCCGCGCCGACATCGGACCTGAAGCTGCGCAGCTCGGGCAGCCGGTCGGACGGGATTCGGCCCGCGCCCTCGCCGACCAGCCACGCCCGCCCGGCGTCGGCGAAGACCACCAGATCGGGGCCGCTGACGTGGAAGGGCTCGTAGCGCTCGGTGTCGTCGTCACTCCACTCGCTGCTGGCCCAGTCGGGTCCGATCTCGAAGCCGAGGTGGGTCCGGAACTCGACCTGGCCGACCAGCACCCGGTCACACAGCCCGGGCGAGCCGGGCAGCTGCTCTCCGCCGCATCCGAACTGCCGGAAGCCGTAGCCCGGCAGAGGGTCGGGGTATCCGAGGGCCACGCGCCGCTGGATCGGCAGCGGGTCGCCGGCGACCCAGCCGCCGCCCGCCACGCGCAAGTTCAGGCGTCCCGCGGGCGAGAGGCGCGTGTAGCTGCGCAGGTCGAAGAAGACGCGCTGGTAGCTGATCTTCGCGTCCGCCGTCGCCGGGATGACCGCGAGGCACGGCCAGACCGTGCACGCCTTGACGTCCGTCCCCCGGCCCCACTCGTAGTCGCCGGCGAGGAGGAGCCCCGCCGTCGGCTGGCTGCGATCGTTGCGCGTGTCGAGACGGAACGATCCGGACAGGAACCGGTAGTGACCGTCGTTGATCCCGGGGTTGGCGCGCCAGGTGTCGTCGCCGCGGAACAGCGTGAACGGATCCCGTGCCACGACCGAGTCCTGCTGCTCGGAACGCGCTTCGGCCGTGAGCGAGAACGACTGGCCAAGGCGCAGCGCGGCGAACGCGCTGCCGCCGGTGCGACGGAAGTAGTCGCGGTAGTCGCGGTGCAGCAGGAACGTGGACCAGCCCAGCTCGAAGTCCTTGAGCGGCCAGGTCTCGGTCGAGGAGATCACGTCGTAGCCGCGCACGCCCAGACCCACGTTGCTGCGGCGCCCGCCCAGCACCAGCTCGCCTCGGGCGCGGTACCCGAAGTCCCCGGACTCCAGCGACAGGTCCCCCGCGGTGCGGAAGATCCCGCGTACGTCCGCCTGCAGCCGCACGTCGCTCGCCAGGCGCAGGTCCGCAGTGGGCCCGAAGATGACCGGGAGACCCTCCACCCGGTTGTAGATGCCGCCCAGCGCCAGCGCGAAGCCGGTCTGGTTCCCCTCGAACGAATCGTCGTGCCTCTTCAGCCACGACGGCCTGAACTCCCTGCGCGGAGCGTACACGATGTCGTCACCGACGCGCCGGTAGCGCAGGGGGTCGCGGTACGAGCGGATCTCGCCCGCGATGTCCGCGTCGCGCGCGCCCTCGATCGAGCCGCCGACCACGGTGACATCGCCGCTCACCACCGAGCCGGGCTCGAAGATGAGATCGCCGTTCACCACCAGCAGAGAGCCGCTGATGCGCCCGCCGAGGGTCACAGGCCCGCCGAGCACGGCCACGTCTCCGTCCACTCCCCGGGCGGCCGGTATGAACGTCTGTCCCGAGAAGCGCACCGTGCGCTCCGAGTTGTAGAACAGGACGACGTCGTCCGCCACGTCCCGCGGCAACTGGCGCACCGAGAGGCTCCGGCCGATGCCGCGCCAGCCGGGACGGATGATGATCGTGGTGTCCTGGGCGTGAGCGGCCGGCATGGCGAACGCAGCCAGAAGCGCGGCTGTCAGCGTGCTTCGCATGGAAGCTCCTCGAAGGGTATCGCGCCCTGAACCAGCATCGGTCGTGCCCTGCTCTCGTGCAAGACTAACTGCAATCAGCCAATATACTTACGGCCTGGTGCGCTCGCTATCTCCCGCGTCGCGTGTCACCTGTGTGCCCCATCACCAGCGTGTCTTTCCGACACGTCAGGGCGGCGGAGCGATACCCAACCGCTTCATGCGCCGGTACAGGTTGGCGCGGTCCGTGGCAAGCCGTCGCGCCGCCGCGGCGATGCTGCCGCCCGAAGCCGAGAGCGCGCGGGTGATGAGGGTGCGCTCGAATCGGTCCAACTCCTCCACCAGCACCACGTCGCGCGCGGCCAGGTTGGGCAGCGCCGCGGCGTTGTCGGCGGGCGGGGGCACCGAGGCGGCGACGTCTGCAGCGGTGACGGTCGCCTGAGGCGACAGGATGATCAGGCGCTCGACGATGTTGGCGAGCTCGCGCACGTTCCCGGGCCACGGGTGCCGCACCAGCGCGTCCATCGCGTCGGGCGCGATGCGCACCTGCGCGCGGCCGATGCGTTGAGTGAGCAGCGCCGCGAAGTGCTTCACCAGCTCCGGGATGTCGCCGGGCCGCTCGCGCAGCGGCGGGATGTGGATCGGGAACACGTTGAGGCGGTAGAGCAGGTCCTCGCGGAAGCGGCCTTCGCGCGTGCCGCGAGCGAGGTCCTTGTTGGTGGCGGACACGACGCGTACGTCGACCGGGATCGGTCGTTCGCCGCCGACGCGCTCGACCTCTCCGGCTTCGAGCGCGCGGAGCAGCTTGGCTTGCGCCTCGACGCCGAGGTCGCCGACCTCGTCGAGAAACAGGGTGCCGCCATCGGCCAGCTCGAACCGCCCGATGCGGCGCTCGGAGGCGCCGGTGAACGAGCCTCGCTCGTGGCCGAACATCTCGGACTCGATGAGCTCGCGCGGGATGGCGGCGCAGTTCACGCGCACGAACGGCCCCGCCGCCCGCTCGCTCGCCGAGTGGATGGCGGAGGCTACCAGCTCCTTGCCGGTTCCCGACTCGCCCGAGATCAGCACGCGCGTTTCGGTGGGCGCGACTCGCGCGACGAGGGCGCGGACCTCCGCCATCTGGGGGCTCGCTCCCACCAGCGTGGCCGACGGCCCGAGGGCGTCGCGCAGCGCCAGCGCCTCGGCGCGCGCTCGAGCCAGCTCGAGCGCGGTGCGGAGGGTGAGCAGCACCGTCTCCGGCGCGAGCGGCTTCTCGAGGAAGTGGAACGCCCCGAGCTTGGTGGCGCGCACGGCGTCCTGCAGTCCCGCGCGGCCGCTCATCATGATGACGGGGACGCCCGGTGCCTCGAGCGTGAGCCGCTCGAGCGTCTCCAGACCGTCGGGGCCGCCGGGCATCGCGAGGTCGAGGAAGACCGCGTCGGGCCGCCTCCGGGAGGCGGCCTCGACCGCCGCGGTGCCCGACGCCGCCTCGGCCACCGAGTAGCCGTCGGCGGCGAGCACCGCCCCGAGCATGCGCCGGAGGTTGGCTTCGTCGTCGACCACCAGGACCTGAGGCTTGCGCGTCATGCCCGCTCCACCGGCAGCGTGACCGTGAACACGGCGCCGCCGCCCGGCGCGTTGGTCGCCTCGATGGTGCCGCCGTGGTCCAAGACCGTCTGGCGCACGATGGCCAACCCGAGTCCGGTGCCGTGTCTCTTGGTTGTGAAGTAGGGCTCGAAGACCCGGCCGAGCGCGTCGGGCGGGATGCCGGGCCCCGCGTCGGCCACGGAGACGGCGACGGCGCGGCGGCCGCCGAGGTCCGCGGCGGCGATGCGCACCGCGACGGCGGGTCGCTGCGCCGGATCCACGCCCGCCACCCCGGCGCTCGGGCCGACCGGCGGGTCGCGCGGCGCCGCGGAGCGGCCCGCGGCCTCGACCGCGTTGAGCAGCAGGTTCTGGAATGCGCGCCGCAGCGGCTCGAAGTGTCCCACGACGAGAGGCAGGTCGGCGGCGCACTCGATCGGAGCGGCCAGCTCGCCCGGGGCGCTCGTCCTCACCACGCTCTCGATCAACTCGCGGACGTCGATCGGCGCGGGCGGGCCTTCCGGCAGGCGGCCGAGCGAGCCGAAGTCGCGCGCCATCTGCTCGATGCGCTGCGACTCGCCGTCCAGGATCTCGAGCAGGTCGGCGCGCTGCGAGAGGGGATCCCGGCGCAACTGCGCCACGGCGAAGCGGAGCGGTGTGAGGGGGTTCTTCAGCTCGTGAGCGACCTGGCGGGCCACGTCCCGGAAGGTGCGCAGCTGCGCGGCCTCGACCTCGTGGGCCCGGGCGGCGTCCAGATCGCGGGCCATGCGCCGGAACGACTCGCGGAGTATCTGGAACTCCGGGGCGCCCTTGGCGCGCGTCGCGTCGGGAAGGGGCTCGCCTCTGGTGAGGAGGCCGGTCCACTCGACCAGCTCGTCGATGGGCCTGGACAGCTGGCGCGAGAGGTGGCCGGCCAGGCGGACGGCGCCCCCGGTCACCAGCACCGTCAAACCGATGGCCACTCCGGCGAGAGCCCCCGAGATCGCGTAGCGGAACGCCTGGGCCTGCCGTGCCCGCCGCAGCGAGACGGCGATCTCCTCGCCGTGCCGCTCCACCACCCGGCGGGCCTCGGGAGACAGCCTCCGAACGTCCACGCCGCGGCGGGCCGCTCGCCAGGTGTCGCCCACCCGCTCCCACGCCTCCACTCCCCCCGCCGGGGGAGCCAGGTCGGGTGAGAGCAGCGACACGGCGACGGCAATGCCGGCCGGCACGGTCGCTATGACCACCAGCCACACGAAGATGCGGTGTCGGAACGCCAGGACCACGGGCCAATATTGCCGGTTGTGCTCCCCGGTCTCAAGGTACGGCCACGCCGGCGCTGGTTCGGGGGCCTCCCGGAGAGTATGATTACCGGCTGGTGTCGAGCAACGCGTTGTCCTCGAGTTCCGTGCACTTGGCGGACGTTTTCGACGCCGTCTGCGCCCGGCGGCCGGAGCACCCGTGCGTGGTGCTCGGCGACCGGAGGCTGAGCTACGGCCAGGTCGGTCGCGAAGCCCGGGCGCTGGCTGCGGCGCTGGTGGAACTCGGCGTGGTCCCGGGTGCCCGAGTCGCGGTCAACCTCCCCAACTGGCCGGAGTGGATCGCCACGGCCCTCGCGAGTGCGTACGCGGGCGGGACCCTGGTACCCGTCAATCCGGGGCTCGGCTTCCACGAGTTGAGGCACCAGCTGCATCACGCGGAGGCTTCCGTCGTGGTCACGGCGGAGGGGTGGGACGGGCGCGACCTTGTCGAGGTGTTCGAGAGCCTGGCCTCCGAGTTGCCGGAGCTGCGCAGCGTCGTGGTGGTGGGCGAGCGCGAGGTGCGGGGCGGTGGGCGCGTCTGCGCGTACCGGGACGTCGTGTCGAGGGGCCTGCGGCTGCCGCCACCCGCGGTCCCGCGGGACCCGGCCGCGCATCCGCTCGCGATCCTCTACACCTCCGGCACGATGGGCAAGCCGAAGGGCGTCGAGCTGTCGCACCGGGCGCTGGTGGAGACGGCTTTGCTGGGGAGCCGGGTGCTGGGTGTGGTCCCCGATGACGTCGTGCTCGTCGCGGTGCCCTGCTTCACGGTGTTCGGGGCGGGCGTCGTGGTCGGGAGCCTCGCCACCGGCGCCACTCTGGTGCTGGAGGAGCGGTTCGCCGCGGCGGACGCGGTGGAGCTGATGGCGCGGGAGCGGGTGACGGTGTGCCATGGCGTGCCGACGATGTTCCATCTCATGGTGCGCGAGCCGGGCTTCAGTCGCGGCCACCTCCCCTGCCTGCGGACGGGCACCGTCGAGGGCAGTCCGGTCGCGCCGGGCCTGGTGACCCGCCTGCGCGATACGTTCGAAGTCGAGATCGCCTACGGCCTCGCCGAGACGGGTCCGATGGTGGCCATGACGCGTCGCGACGACCCGCCGGACCGGAGGGTGGAGACCGTGGGCCGGCCGCTGCCCGGGGTCGAGGTGTGTATCGTCGACGTCGGCACGGGCGAGCTGCACGGGAGGGAGGCGGTGGGGGAGTTGGCGGTGCGGGGCCCCAACGTCATGAGCGGCTACCATCGCATGCCGGGCGAGACACGCCGCTCGTTCACCGCCGAGGGGTTCCTCCTCACCGGCGACTTGGCGATGCTGGACGAGGACGGCTACGTGCGGATCGTGGGCCGCCGCAAGGAGATGATCATCCGCAACGGGTACAACGTCTACCCGCGGGAGGTGGAGGACGTGCTGCGCGCGCACCCGGCCGTTGAGGACGTGTGCGTGGTCGGAGTCCCCCACGAGATCCTGGGCGAGACGATCTGTGCCTGCATCGTTCCCGTGGAAGGAGCCGTCGTGCGCGGCGAGGACATCCTCGAGTTCGCCCGTGCGCAGATGGCTGAGTACAAGCTGCCCGACCTGGTGCGCTTCTTCGACGCTCTCCCGATGACGGCGAGCGGCAAGGTGAAGCGGCGCGAGCTGTCCCAGGTCGTGGCCCTGGAACACACTGAGTCGTGAAGGAATCCATGAGCCAACCGTCGTTCCGGCCGGCAGGCAACCAGCCGCCGGCCCACGCGCCCAACGCGGCGCTGCTGATCGACTTCGACAACGTCACGATGGGCATTCGCTCGGACCTGCAGCAGGAGCTGCGGCGTCTGATGAACTCGGAGATGATCCGGGGGAAGGTCGCGGTCCAGCGGGCCTACGCCGACTGGCGCCGCTATCCGCAGTACATAGTGCCGCTGTCCGAGGCCTCGATCGATCTGATCTTCGCCCCGGCGTTCGGGTCGAACAAGAAGAACGCCACCGACATCCGTCTCGCCATCGATGCGCTGGAGCTCGTCTTCACGCGTCCGGAGATCGGGACCTTCATCCTCCTCTCGGGCGACTCGGACTTCTCGTCGCTCGTCATCAAGCTCAAGGAATACGGCAAGTACGTCATCGGCGTCGGCATCCGGGAGTCGTCCTCGGACCTGCTGATCCAGAACTGCGACGAGTACTTCTCCTACAACGAGCTCGCCGGGCTCACCAAGGTCTCCGACGAGGAGCCGGTCAGTCGCGATCCGTGGGAGCTGGTGGTGGACGCGCTGCTGGAGATGCGCAAGCGCTCCGACGTGATGCGCTCGGACCGGCTCAAGCAGGTGATGCAGGAGCTGGATCCCACGTTCGACGAGAAGAACGTCGGCATGAGCCGCTTCTCCAAGTTCGTCGAGGAGGCGAAGCGCCGGGGGCTGCTCGTGGCCGCCAAGCTGGCGAACGGCCAGTTCGAGATCGACCTCGGCCCGTCCGCGCCGGGCGGCACGAAGGCGCTGCCGGCGATCCCGGGCGAGCCGGACGAGCGCCGCGAGAAGGAGCGCGCCGAAGGCGACCGCACGAGCGGCGGCCGGAGTCGCCGCGGCGGGCGTGGCGCGAAGGTCAAGGAAGCCGCGGGAGTGCCGCCGTCACCAGCACCGCAGTCGTCGGGCCCGCTCTCTCTCGTCGAGGCCTTCGATCTGCTGAAGCGCACGCTGCGCGAGATGCGCGCCCTGGCGCCGCAGACCGTGGGCGAGGACCCGGTGCGGGAGCGGATGATGCAGTCCTCCGGCCGCGACGACGATCCGGTCTTCAACCGGCCGCGGTTCGGGCGGCTGCTGCGCCAGGCTCACGACGCCTCGATCGTCGACCTCACCAAGACCGAGAAGGGGTTCCTGGTCACGCTGCGTCCGGAGCAGGCGGGTGTGACCACCTCTCCAGCGGTCCCGGCGAACGCTGCTGCGGCGCCGGCGGAGCAGCAGGCCGCGGAAGGCAAGCGCGGACGCGGCCATCGGCGCGGCGGACGGGGCCGTCGCCGTGAGGGAGACGTCCCGGCCGCGCCGGCGCCCGAGCCGGCGCCGCCACCGGTCGGGCCCGAGCCGCGTGGCGGAGCTTCCGCTCCCGAGCCGAGCGCTGCGGTGGCCGTCGTGGCGTCGCGGACCGCGCCTGTGCTGCGCTGGCGCCGCGGGTCCAGGGGGCGTCCGGACGCGAAGTCTGAAGTGCCTCTGGTCGGCGTCGTGGAGGTGCCCGACCAGAAGGCGGGTCCTGCGGACCAGCCGGAGGCGAAGAAGGGCAGGCCCCGGCGCGGCGGTCCGCCGCGCCGCGGACCCCGGGGGGGGGGCGGCGGCAAGAGCCGCAAGGGCAAGGGGCCGGCTCCCGAGGCGTGAGAGCCCTCCCGTCCGCGTTCTACGCGCGGAAGACGGTGGCCGTGGCGCGCGAGCTCCTCGGCCACCTTCTCGTCTCCACGGTCGGCGGCGAGCGCTGCGTGGCCCGCATCGTCGAGACGGAGGCCTACGTCGGCCCTCACGACTCCGCCTCTCACGCGTTCGGTTGGCACAGGTCCCCGCGCAACGAGGTGATGTACGGCAGGCCCGGGCTGCTGTATGTGTACTTCACCTACGGGATGCACTGGTGCGCGAACATCGTGACTGAGCGCGAGGGCTATCCGGCGGCGGTGCTGCTGCGGGCGGCCGAGCCGGTCGAAGGCGTGGAGGTGATGCGCCGGCGTCGCGGGGGAGTGCGGGACGAGGAGATCGCCTCCGGCCCGGCCAAGCTCGCCCAGGCACTCGGCATCGCGGGATTCCTCGACGGCCACGCCGTGACACGGCCGCCGCTCTGGGTGGGCGGCGGAGAGCCGGTGTCGGCGCGGCGGCGCTCGCGGTCCGTGCGCGTCGGCGTGCGGCGCGGGGACCGTCGCCTGCTCCGGTTCTTCGAGGTCGGCAACCGGCACGTGAGCCGGCCGCGACCCTGAAACAGGCGCGGCGGGGGGCGTGTGGCCCTGGCAGGCGTCGCCCGCGCCGCAAGCACGAGGCGGGCCGATTGCTCGGCCCGCCTCTGCACATCCCGGCCTCGGCTGGCTAGCGGCGCGTAGTGACGTCGTCCTCGCGCGCGCCAGTGAGCGCGTAGCGGACGCCGAACTCGAACGACGTCGAGCCGCTGGATAGCAGGAAGTCCCGCCCTTGCGGGCTGATCTGGGCGTGCCCGAACACCGCCAGCTTCCGCATCCGGAACTGCGCCCCGATCATGGTCAGGAAGAATCCCCCCGACGACCGGCTCTGAAGGTCCTGGTTGATGGCGGACTGCACCGACGCCGAGAGGCCGAGCGGGAACGACACGCCCGCGCTCGGAAGCGTCTCGATGACGAAGCCGCCGCCCACGTAGGGCTGGAGCACCCCGTCGAGCGGCAGGACCAGCACCGCGATCTGGATGCGCCGCATCCCGCTGAAGCCCACGGTCAGCGGGGCGGACACGCCCGAGAACGTCGCGAGCGTCGAGTCCAGGACGCCCAGGGTCAGGGAGTAGCCGGCGTACAGCGCGGTGCGACCGCGCGTGATGAGCCACTCGGCGCCCGCCGCCGGGCTGGCGACGACGCTGGTGGCGGTGGAGCTGTTGATCGAGTAGGTCGTGACACCGCCCTTCACCCCCCAGAACCACTGATTCTGCCACTCCTGGACCTGGGCCCGCACCGGGGTCGCCGCCGCAGCCGTGAGGGCCACGAGGGCCAGCATCCGACGGAGTCGCCGCATGACGCTACCTCCCTGGAATGGTTCGTCCCGCCTGAGCAGCGCCGTACAGGAGCGCGTTCGTCAGCAGCTTGAACGTGCCGTTCGTCTGGGCGCGATGCTGCGGGCTGAAGCCGAACAGGATCACCCGGCCCGCGCCCACGGGCGCGTCGATCAGAGCCGCCCGGCCGGCCAGCACCTGCGCTCCCTCCACGAAGCCCGACAGCAGCGGGCTGCCCTCGCTCCGATAGGACAACACCGCGCGGCCGCCCGGTGCGGCGTCGAGAACGGGGCTCGACTCGAAGAAGATCGCCGCGACGGAGTCCATGCCCGAGGCCAGCGGGTGCGCCCGGTCCACAACAACCTCGAAGATAGAACCCGGAGCGCCAAAGCGCGAGGAGTTCCGGGCTTCCCTGGGGCCGCGTCCGCCGGCAACCACGGTGGAGGGGGCGGCCAGATCCTCGATGGCGAACAGCGACGCCTGGTCGAGCGCCACGACCGTCCCCCCGGCCCGAAGAAAGGCGCGCAGCGACTCGATTCCGGCCGCGCCGAGTCCGCCCGTGTACTCCGGCGGCGCGCTGCCCGCGGGGCGGCCGTTGCGGATCTGGCCCGGGCTCTCGGAGGGCAGGACCACGACGTCGAATCGGGGACGCAGGTTGCCCGCCCTCATCGCGCTGTCGGAGAGCGACGTGTAGGGTACCCCCAGACGCTCGAGCACCCAGCGGGTCCAGCCCTCGTCCGCGCTCCCGTTCCGCGACCGGTACAGGCCGACGCGAGGCGCGCGCCTCAGCGTCAGGGTGCCGGCGGCCGAGGGAAGCCGCGCCACGGCGGTGGCGTTGAGGCCCAGCTCGATGGCCGCCCGGCTCAGCGCCGCGCGCCCTCCGCGCACCACCAGAGTGCCCTGCGGCCAGGTTCTGCCCGCAGCGTCGAACGGCTGTGGTGCGAACTCGACCGTGGCGCCGCCTGACAGGGCGCGCCACACCGCGGTGGCCTCGGCGTTGGAGCGGTTGGCAAGCAGCACGACGTCCCCGGCCCCGACGACGCGCCCCGGCGTGACGGCGAGAGTGTCGACCCGCTGGACGTCGGCGGCGACCGCGCCGCGGACCGAATCCACCGCCACCGCCATCGTGAGGGGCAGCGTCCAGCCCGCGACGTCGTAGGGCGGGATGAGGGGCCCGCCCGGGTAGACCCTGCGCTCGGGGTAGACCTGCCGCTCGAACAGATCCTTCACGTGGGAGCGGAATGGCTGTGCGAGCGGAATCACCAGCGTGCCTGCGGCGTAGGCGCGTCCGTCCGCCGTGAACGGCGCTCGAGCCCGGGAGATCTCGATGCCCGTGGCGATGAGGAGATTGGCCAGCTGGAGGCGCGCACCCTCGTCGCGCTGCGCGGGCGGGATCAGGTAGAACCGCGGCGACTCCGCGAAACCCGCAGCCACGGCCCTCCTCCCGGCACGCACGAAGCGCCGCACGAACTCGGCGCGCTCGGCGGCCGCCGTGCGCACCAGCGCCTCGGACGCGATCAACTCGTAGTCCACGATGTCGCGCAGCCGCCACCACCCTCCGGCCCAGGGTAGCGGGAAACTCACCCCGCGCTCCGGCTGGTGCAGCTCGCCGGGTCGCAGCAGCACGGGCGACGCGATGCGGACGCTCGCCGCCTCGGACAGGATCCCGATCATGTTGTGCCGCACCGGCGCGGACCGGTTGCCGCCGTGCCACCACAGGTCGAAGTGCGCCCGGTGCTCCACGCCCGCGCGCCCCGCGTCGGCGAGCGCGGTAGCCATCGCCGTGCCGACGTGGCCGATCGCCTCCACCAGGGCGCCGTCCAGGTTCGGGTCCACCGGGTCGTCGAACGGCGGCAGGAACAGTCGCGAGCCGTCGCCGCCCGTCTGGTGGATGTCGTAGACGACCTCGGGGAACCACATGCGGTAGAGCACGCGGGTCAGATGCTGCGTCTCGAGCTGCGTCACCATGAACCAGTCGCGGTTGTCGTCGTGTCCGGCGTAGGTGTTGTACAGCCACGGCGGCGAGGTGCCGTCGAACGCCGTGCCCCGGGTGCGTCGGTACCACTCGCCGACGATGTCGATGCCGTCCGGGTTGGCCGACGGAACCAGCAGCACGACGACGTTCCCGAGCGCGGCGCCGAGCGCCGAGTCGGTGGCCAGACGGTAGGCCAGCTCGAGCGACATCAGACTGGAAGCGATCTCCGTCGAGTGGATGGCGCACGAGATCAGTACCACGGCCGGCTGCGAGGCGACGAGGCGAGCCTCCGTGGCCGAGTCGAGCGTGCGCGGGTCGGCGAGACGCCGCTGTGCCGCCATGAGAGAACTGCGGCGCGCGAGGTTCGCCGAATCGGAGATGGTGACCAGCAGATAGGGACGACCCTGCGTCGTGGGTCCGATGGTGTCGAGCCGGACGCGCGGCGACGCCGCCGCGAGCCGGCCCAGGTATCCGGCTATCTGGCTCCACGACGCGAGCAGCGAGTCGGCGCCGGGCCTGAAGCCGAGCACGGACTGCGGGCTCGGCACCTGGGCCGCGAGCGGGGCGGCTGCGGCGAGGAAGGCGCAGAGCCACGGTGCGCGTCTCGCGGCCGAAGGCGCCGCGCCGCGGGCCCGCGGCCGGGGACGCCGCAACGCCGCCGAACGCGCGTCGGCGCGCGCGCACCGAGACGCGCAGTACCTGCGGCATCCGGGATCGTCGCGTCCTCGCTCACGCGCACCGGTCGACTGATTCACGGAGACCGCAATCATGGTCGCCACGATGTCGGGGGAATGGTCGGAAGCTTAACCGCTCGCGCCGCGGACGTGCAGATCCGGCGCAGAAAAAGTATTGCGCAAAAAATGGGAAGCCATATATTCGCATCAGTGACTACCTGAGCAACTGGAGAGACTGGTTGGCGTTAGCGAGAAGAGAAGCCCTTCGGGAAAGTCCGGCGGCGCACGCAGCGATGGGTTCCCCGCGCTGCAGTGGTCGAGGCGCCGTTTCTCCGTCTTCCGTCTCCGATTCGAGCGAGCAGCGCTCCGCGTTTCGCGGGGTCTCGTGATGTAGTACCGCTGGCCACTGGGGGCCGGCGGAGTGTTTCACAGTCCCAAGGAGGATTTATGGCGGCGAAGAAGAAGGTTGCCAAGAAGGCGAAGAAGGTCGTGAAGAAGGTCGCGAAGAAGAAGAAGTAGCTTCGAGGCTGATGCACAGGGGCCGGCGCGGTTTGCCGGCCCCGCGCATTTCTGTAGATTGCGCCGCGTGATACTCCGCGACGAGCGACACGGGAGAGATCTCTCCCCTTCCGGCGGGCAGGCGCGCTTCGGCCGCGAACCCGACCTCGAGTTCCCCTGCGACCCCGACGACGACATAGTCTCGGCTCTCCACGCGCTCGTCCGGCGCGACGCGGACGGCTCGTGGTCCATCGAGGATCTCGGCAGCACCAACGGCACGTGGCTCAACGGGCACAGGCTCACCGAGCCGGCGCGACTCCGGACCGGGGATCGCTTCACTCTCGGGCAGCGTGGGCCGGCGTTCTCCGTCCGAGTCCCCGGCGAGCTCGGCCGCACGCGCCCGGAGCCGGCCGTCGATCCGGCGGTGCCGCTGCTCCGCCTCCGCCGGGTCTCGGGCGGCGCCGACCTTGTCGGGCAGGGCCGCGAGATCGTCATAGGTCGCGCTGCGGCCTGCACCATCCCACTGCGCACCGTAGCCGACTCGGTCGTCTCGAAGCGCCACGCGGTGGTCGCCCTCTCGGAGGACGGCGGAGCTACGGTCGCCGACCTGGGATCGAGGAACGGCACCTACCTGCAGGGCCGCCAGGTGACGGGACCGGAGCCGCTCTCCCTCGGCGACCGCATCATGCTCGGCTGGCAGGGCCCGCTGCTCGAGGTACGCGCCGTGGGCGCCGCCGCGTTGCCGGAGGGGCAGGGCGCGGCGTACCGGCCCGAGAAGCAGCCTCCCAAGACCTTCGGCGGGATGGTGCAGGAGGCACGCGACGCCGCGAGCGCGGCGCGAGGGACGGGAGCCGGCGTCTTCATGCACTCGATGGCGCGGCAGATGGCACGCGAGTCGTCTCCCGCTTTCCGCATCGCGATGGTCTGCGGCATGTCGGTCCTCACCGCTGCTGTCGCGATAGGCTACCGGTCCGTCGCACGGCGCGCGGCGGAGTCGGAGGCGCGGCTGGCGTCCACGGAGCAGGCCCTGGCCGCTCAGTCCCGTGCCGAGAGCGAGGCGCTCCGGCAGGCTGAGACGGAGATGGCGCGGCTGCGGCGCGAGTTGGCCGCCGCGCGGGCCTCGAGCGTGAGTCGCACGGTGCTGGACAGCCTGGCGGCGCGGCTCCGCGCCGCGGAGGCGCGTGCCAGCGGTGCCGCCGGCGCCGCGGCGGCCGACTTCAGCCGCGTCGCGGCCGACAACCAGGCGGCCGTCGGGCTGGTCGTGGCGCGCTTGGGGGCGGACTCCGTGATGGGTACTGGGTTCGTCATCACGCCGTCGGGCTTCATGCTCACCTGCCGCCACGTGGTGGAGAGCTCGGGCCTCTCGGGCCGGCGCGTCGTGGAGGTGGTGATGGCCGACTCGCGCACGCCGCTCGCCGCGGACGTGGTCGCCGTCAGCGACGTGCCCGACCAGGACGTCGCGGTCCTCCGCATCCGCCGTTACGGCGGCCCCTGGGTCCGGCAGATCGACTGGCAGGGGCGTGGCGCCGTCCAGGGAGCGCCGGCCGCTCTCATCGGATTCCCGCGCGGCGCAGAAGTGGCCTTCGACGCCTCCGGCCTCGTCCGCTCCGCGATCTTCGCGGGCACCATCGCCAAGGCCACCGGCCAGTCCATCCAGTTTGGCGGCATCACCGTGCGGGGCTCGTCGGGGAGTCCGATCTTCAACGCGGCGGGTCAGGTCATCGCCATGCACTTCGGGGGCCTCAGTGACGGCCCGGTGCTGGGGTTCGCGGTGCCGATGAGCAGTGTGCGCCGCTGGCTGCCGGCCGAAGTGCGCACCGAGCTGCGGCTGTAGCGGCTCCGCGCCGGTGCGTACGGTGGAGAAGACGGAAGGGCCCGGCTCGCAGCGGCCGGGCCCTTCCACATGCGGCGCGCGGAACGCGGCTTAGTGGCGCTCCTCCTCGTCAGTATCTTCCTCCCTCGCCCAGAAGAACGCTCTGATGCGGGGACGCCGTTGCTCGTCATCCAGGTCCTGGACCACGAGTCCAAAGGGCTCCATCACCGTCGGCTCCGGAAGTGCTGCAGTCGCCATAAGCTGTTCCCGCTGGGCGCCAGGCCGGTGAATACACGCACGGCCTCGTGTTCGTCAATTAGCACGGATCGTGCCTGCAGAGGCGCCCTCATCAACTCGCTGTCTGACAATCGCTTGGGCTGAGCGGACTGAACCAGGCAGGGGCCTTACCGTGTCATTGCGACACAGTCAGCAGCGTATCGGTTTGACGCGGCTCCGGCCGGATCGCAACGAAGCCGACGTTGCTGGCGCGCCGCCCCGCCCCGGCGGGCGGGCGCCGCACGATCCACTCGTTGTAGAGCGTTCGGAACGCATCGCTGGAGAGGGATGGTGCGCGAGCGCCGCTCGGGGTCACGCTCGGCATGACCGCGTTGGCACCGGCCGGCGCCGTGGCCTGCTGCAGGCGGCCCACCAGGGCGACGCGCTCGGAAGTGGTGAGGTCGGCGAGGGCCCCCGGCTCGATGACGCACGCCGCGAATTCGCGCGCCGGCGTCCATCCCGCGAGCGGCTCCACGAAGCAGTCGATGCGGCGGCCCAGCGCCTCCGCCGCCGCGCGGGTCTCGAGACCTTCGACGGCGGCGATGTCGGGATCGGCGACCGTGACCTGGGCTCCCCGGGCGGCTAGGAACAGCGTGGGAGCGCCGTCGCCGGCTCCCACCACCAGCACGTGGTCGCCGTCGGCGACCCGCTGGGCGAGGGCCACCACCGGATCGTTCGGCGTCAGGCCCCAGTGGGACGGTTCCCTCTGCGCCTCGCGGAGCGGCAGGTGCCGCTCCCTCCAGCGGCGGAACGACGGGAGTCTCAACCTGCGCCGGATGATCGAGTCCACCTGCTCGGTGAGCACGAGCTCGGTGAGCTGGAGCTGCTGGGCCTTCTGGAGCTCGGCGACGGCTTCGTCTCCGATCTCGAGCAGGTCGTCCCTCGGCAGCGTATCCTTGTACTCCTCGATGCGCTGCTCGATGAACTCGTCGTACTCCTGGCGGAGGCTGCGCGGCGCCCGGGGCGGAAGCACTGTGGTCACGTCGGAGAGCACAGCACAACCTGAGAGCGTCGGCCGGGCGTGTCAACGGCTCGGTTGCACGGCGGCGCCCGGGTGCCTAGCTTCGCCCGCACCACAGGAGCGCCGCCACTGCGTCTCGACCTGCACCTTCACACTACCTGCTCGGACGGCTCGCTGCCGCCGCCGGACTTGGCGGCCGCCGCGAAAGCCAGCGGGCTCGACGTCATCGCCGTCACGGATCACGACACCGCGGCCGGCGTCGAGCCGGCTCGCGGTGCGGCGGCTGCGGCGGGCGGGCCTCAAGTGGTGGCGGGCACCGAACTCACCTGCTCGCTGGGCGGAGCGGAGGTGCACCTGCTCGGCTACGGCATCGACCCCGCGCACGCTGCGCTGGCCGAGTTCGCCGGGCAGGGCGCGGCCCTGCGACGCGAGCGGCTCGCGGCGATGGTGGAGCGCCTCAACTCGCTGGGCGTGCGGATCGCCGTGGAGGACGTGGAGACCCCGCCGGGCTGCGAGTCGCTCGGTCGCCCGCATCTCGCGCGGGCCCTGGTGCGCCGCGGCTTGGTGCCGACGTTCCAGGAGGCGTTCGCGCGCTTCCTGGGCGACGGGCGGCCCGCCTGGGTCCCGAGTCGGGGCCCGGACGTCGCCCTGGGCATCGCCGTTGTCCATTCCTCGGGCGGGGTCGCCGTGTGGGCGCACCCCACCTTGGACGACGCGCGGCACTTCGCTCGGCTGCGCGACGCGGGCCTGGATGGGGTGGAGACGCTGCGCCCCCGGGCCGAGCCGTTCGAGTCGCTGGCGCTCGAGCACGTGGCGCGCGAGGAGGGCCTCGCGGTCAGCGGCGGGTCCGACTGGCACGGTGCGCCGCCTCCGCTGGGAGCCTGGTACGTGACGGAGAGGCACGTGGCCGCTCTGCTGCAGCGGCTCGGCGTTCGGGCGGACTAGGACGCCCGGAGCAGCGCTCCCTTGAGGTAGCCCGTCTCGGGAATCGTGAGCAGTTCGGGGTGGTCGGCGCCGGCGCCGCGCATCTCCACCAGCTGGACGTTGCGGCGGGCGTCCTGCGCGGCCTCTCCCAGCATGGTGAAGAAGTCGCCGCGGTGCACGTGATGGGAGCATGAGCAGGTGAACAGCCACCCGCCCGGCGCGAGCATCCGCATCGCCCGCAGGTTCAGCTCCTTGTAGCCGGCCAGCGCCCGCGCCAGCGAGCGCTTGTCCTTGGCGAACGCCGGCGGGTCGAGCACGATGACGTCGTAGCGCTCCCCCGCGTCCGCCTCGGCCCGCAGCCAGTCGAACGCGTTCGCCTCCACGCTGCGGATCGCCGCGCCGTTGAGCGCCGCCGCCTCGGCCACGTGACGCAGCGCCTCGCTCGAGCTCTCGACGGCGATCACCTCCGTCGCCCCGCCGCTGGCCAGGTGGAGCGCGAAGCCGCCGTGGTAGGCGAAGACGTCGGCGCACCTGCCGCGCGCCAGCGTGCCGACCAGCAGCCGGTTCTCCCGCTGGTCCAGGAACGCGCCGGTCTTCTGGCCGGTCCACGGCGCAGCGAAGTAGCGCACCGTCGCCTCCCGGACCTCGATCGTCTCGGGAACCGCTCCGAAGGCCGGCTCGGTGCCGCGCGGCAGGCGCTCGCGCTCGCGCACCGGGGCGTCGTTCCGCAGCAGCAGCCCTTGGGGCGCGAGGACCTCGCGGATGGCGTCGATCACTTCGCCCCGCACCGCCTCGAGCCCCGCCGAGAGCAGCTGGGCCACCGCGAACTCGCCGTAGCGATCCACGATGAGCGAGGGAAGCCCGTCGCCTTCGGCGTGCACCACCCGGTAGGCCGTGGCGTCGACGCCGGCGCGCCGCTCCGCCGCCCGCCGCACCATTTCGCGCCACCATTGGGCTCCGATCGCGACGCCCTCGGGCGCCAGCCACCTGACGCGGATCTCCGAGGCCGGCGAGTACAGGGCGCTGCCGAGGCAGCGCCCGCGCTCGTCCTCCACCCGCGCCACGCCGGGTTCTCCCAGATCGCTGCGGACGTCGGAGCGGAAGACCCACGGGTGGCCGGCGGCCAGCCGGGCGGCGCCGCGGGGATTGAGGACGACGCGCGGAGTCACCGGCCGACGGCGGCGCGGATCGCGCGTGTGGCGGCCTCGGGGTCGGCGGCGCAGACGACCGCGCTGATCACCGCGACGCCCGCCGCGCCGGCGGCGCCCGCTTGGACCGCGAGCGTGGCGTCGATGCCGCCGATCGCGACCGCCGGCAGGTGCGGCGCCGCCGCGACCGCGTCGCGGAAGCCGCTCCAGCCGATGGCCGGCCCCGCGTCGGCCTTGCTGGGCGTCACCGCCACGGGGCCGATGCCGATGTAGTCGGGGCGCTGGGCCGCCGCGCGGCGCACTTGCTCCGGCGAGGCGGCGGACCCTCCGATGATGAAGCCCGCCGGCGCCATGAGCCGCGCCAGATCTATGGGCAGGTCTCCCTGGCCCAGATGGCAGCCGGCGACGCCCGCCGCCAGCGCGACGTCGAGGCGGTCGTTCACGGTGACGGGCACGCCGCCGGCGGCGGCGCGGACGCGACCGGCGAGATCCACGAGATCACGCGCGCCCAGGAGCTTGCCGCGCACCTGCAGCATGGTCGCGCCCCCCGACACCGCGGCGGCCGCGAGCCGGCAGAGGTCGCGGCCCGCCGCTACCTGCGCGTCCAGGATGACGATGAGCCGCAGAGCCGCTTCGATCGGGGCCGTCACCGCCGCCTCACCGCTGGGGCGGGCTCGCCGCGCCGGCTCTCGCCTGCTCGGCCTGCCACTCGGCGCGCAGCTCCCGCGCCTCGGCCACGGCGCGGGAGTGCTCTCCCGCGGTGCGGCTGAACATGTGCGTGCCGTCGGGCCGCGCGACGAAGAACAGGTAGCCGTGGCGAGCCGGGTGGAGCACCGCGAGGATGCTCTCGCGCCCCGGCGAGTTGATGGGGCCGGGTGGCAGGCCGAAGTGCAGGTAGGTGTTGTACGGCGAGTCAACCCTGAGGTCTCGGTACAGGACGCGCCGCACCGGCCTGCCCAGGGCGTAGATCACCGTCGGGTCGGCTTCGAGCCTCATGGGCCGCCGTCCCCTCAGACGGTTGAGGTACACTCCGGCGATGGTCGCGCGCTCGCTGTCCCTCCGGGCCTCGGCCTCCACGATACTGGCCAGCGTCATCACCTCGTGGCGCGTCATTCCCAGCGAGTCGCGCGCGTGGCGGTCCCAAGCGGTGTCCCAGACCGAAAGGAAGTGCCGCACCATCTGCGCCACCAGATGCTGCGGCTGGGCGTCGTAGGGGATGCGGTAGGTGGCCGGGAAGAGGTAGCCCTCGACGCCCCCAGCGGCGGCTGGGACCCCGAGGCGCTCCCTGAAGGCTGGGTCGCGCGTAACGGCCACGAAGGCGGCGCTGTCGGTACCCAGCCGCCGGTGCATGACCTGCGCCATCTCGGCGATGGTGAATCCCTCGGGCACCACGACGTACTCGTCGTCGGTGCGGCCGGTCATGAAGGCCCTGAGGATCACCGTGTACTTCTCGCCGACCGGGAACTCGTAGCGCCCGGGCCGCAGGCTCCGGTCCACGCCCCGGAGCTTGGGCCAGACCGCGCCCAGCACCAGCGCCGTGGTGCGGAAGGCCCGTGGCGACGCGACGATGCCGTGCGCGAGCAGGGAGTCGGTGACAGCGGCGAAGGTGGCGCCCCTGGGGACGATGATGTGCTCGTGGCGCGCGTCCGGAGCCGGGCCCGCGCAGGAGACCAGCACGGTGCAGGCGCACATAGCCACCCACGCGGCCGGTGCCCGCGGGACCGCGGCGCGCCGCGGCGCCGGCGCGCTCGCCAGCCCGGTCACTCCGTGCCCCCGCGTCAGCGGGCTCCCGCGTCCGCGGGGAGCCGCGCCCGCCGCGCGTCCAGGAAACGCTGCAGTATCGCCACCGCGGCCATCTGGTCGATGCGACCGCGCGAATCGCGGTCCTTCACGCCGGCCGCTCGGGCCGTCCTCAGCGCGAAGGCCGTGGACAGCCGCTCGTCCCAGTAGACGACGGGAGTGCCGGCGCGCGCGCCCAGCGCGTCGCCGAACGCCCGCGCCTCTCGGGCGGCCTCGGCCTCCTCCCCGTCGGGAGTGAGCGGGAGGCCCACGACGATCTCCACGACGTCGTGCGCGCGGGCCAGCTCGACAATGGCGGCTATGGGAGGGCGGTGGCGCTCGCGGCGCGTGAGCGTCGCGAGCGGCTGGGCGATCAGGCGGCCGGGATCCGACACCGCCACGCCGAAGCGCTTCCTCCCCCAGTCCACCGCCAGGACGCGCCCCTCCCGGCCGCCACTCCGTGAGTCCGTGCGCCCGTGCGCCGGTGCGTCCGTCACCCTACCCCTGCGCCATCGTCGCGAAGAACTCCTTGTTGTTCTTCGTCCGCTTCATGCGCTCCAGCAGGAACTCGATCGCCTCGACGGGAGGCATGTCAGCCAGGAAGTTGCGCAGCAGGTAGACGCGGTTCAGCTCCTCGCTGTTGAGGAGCAGGTCCTCCTTGCGCGTGCTGCTCCGCTGCACGTCGATCGCCGGGTAGATGCGCCGCTCGGCGATGCGGCGGTCCAGCACCAGCTCCATGTTGCCCGTGCCCTTGAACTCCTCGAAGATCACCTCGTCCATCCGGCTGCCGGTCTCGATCAGCGCCGTGCCCACGATCGTGAGGGAGCCGCCGCCCTCGATGTTGCGCGCCGCGCCGAAGAACCGCTTCGGCTTGTGCAGCGCGTTCGCGTCCACTCCGCCCGAGAGGATCTTGCCCGAGTGCGGCACCACGACGTTGTGGGCGCGGGCCAGTCGCGTGATCGAGTCGAGCAGGATTACCACGTCCTTGCCGTGCTCCACGAGACGCCGCGCCTTCTCGATGACCATGTCGGCCACCTGCACGTGGCGGTCGGCGGGCTCGTCGAAGGTCGAGGAGATGACCTCGGCCTTGACGTTCTCCTCCATGTCCGTGACCTCCTCGGGGCGCTCGTCCACGAGCAGGACGATGAGCGTGATCTCGGGGTGGTTCTCGGTGATGGAGTTCGCGAGCTTCTGCAGCAGTATGGTCTTGCCGGCCTTGGGCGGGGACGAAATCAGCGCCCGCTGGCCCTTGCCGATCGGCGCCAGGATGTCCACCACTCTCATCGAGAGGTCGCCATCCTTCCGCTCCAGTCGGATGCGCTGGTCGGGGTAGCGCGGCCGCAGGTTCTCGAACGCGATGCGGTGCTTGGCCTTCTCCGGCTCGTCGCCGTTGACCGTCTCGACCTTGAGCAGGGCGAGGTATCGCTCTCCCTCCTTGGGCGGCCGAACCTGGCCGAGCACCGTGTCGCCCGTGCGCAGGTCGAACCGCTTGATCTGACTCGGCGAGACGTAGATGTCGTCGGGGCCGTAGAGGTAGTTCCAGTCCTGGCTGCGCAGGAACCCGTACCCCTCGGGAAGGATCTCGAGCACTCCTTCTCCCCTGAGGACCGTGTCCGAGTCCAGCAGGTTCTGCTCGATGCGGAAGATCAGGTCCTGCTTCCGAAGGCCGGAGTAGTTCGTGATGTTCAGTTCTTCGGCCATCGCGTGCAGTTCCGCGACGGATTTCCTCTTGAGTTCGGCGATGTCCACGAGGGCGGCTCCGATTGTGCTGCCGAAAGCGAATGAAAGGCCTGGGCCTTCCACTTGGTGGTTCCGTTCTTGGCGTTGGATCCCGGTACCGGAACCGGGTAAGAGCGGGCGACCACTTGGCTATAGGGGAATATTCAGACAGCGCTTCAACTTACGGACCGACTGGCCGGCGGTCAAGCCGTGTTCGGCGCGCCCGGCCCTGGGCGGCCGTCAAAGGTCAGCCATCAGCCGTCAGCCGTCAGCAGTCAGCCGTCCATCCTCGGCTCGTGAGGCCCCAACGGCTCACCGGGGTTGCGCGACCCGGGTCGGCCGCGGCCCAATTCGTATTGACCGGACCTCGTAACTCGTTATATTGCTTCAAACTCGGAGCTTTGGATGGCCTGCGGCTCGGCTCCGGGTTCGCGCACTCCCTCACGCGACAGGAGGAATCCGATGCCGGCTCCCCTGACCCGGTCCAGCCTGCCGGATCCGACCGAGCCCGTCCTCCACGACCTCGGCCCGGTGCGCTACGAGGGGACGATGGTTGCGGTGCGGCTGGCGGTGCGGCGCGCGGAGGACGGCATCTGGCGGGGCCGCCTGCATTTCTCGTCGGGAGGCGCCGATCTCGACCGAGCCACCGCCGAGATATTCTGCGCCACGAGCGAGCAGGACCTGTGGCAAGCGGTGCGCGACTTGCGCGAGCATCACCTGCGCGACCTGTTCCGCTCGCTCGCCACTTGACTCCGCCGATGACCAGGTCGTTGGCCGACCCGGTGCGCCAGCTGCGGCACGACCTCTCCAATCCGCTGGCCGCGCTCCTTGCCGAGGCACAGCTCCTGCTTCTGAATGCGAACCGCCTGGACACCGACACCGTCGACAGCCTCCGCGAGATCGAGGGGCTGGCGCGGCGGATGCGCGACATCCTCGCGGCGTCGCGGACCGAGTCGTAGCCCGGCGGCCTCCAGCCGCGTCCCGCAGTGGTAGAGAGCCCACCCACCACGACCCGCGACGACAACCGCGCCTGGGACGTGCCCGCGCGCGCGCCCCTTCTGGTGCTGCGGTCGACCCACGTCTTCCCGCTCGGCGTGGCCGCGGCGCAGGTGGCCGACGCGGCGAACGTGGCCGCGGTCCGGGCCCTGCGCGGCAGGAACCCGGTGGTGGTGGTCGTGCGCGCCGATGCTCCGGGCTCGCAGTCCGTCGACTTCGCGGGCAGAGTAGGCGTCGCGGCGACGGTCATAGGACGGATGTACCTGAAGGACGACGCCGTCCAGGTGACCCTGCAGGGCAAGCGGCGGGTGGGCATCGAAGCGGTGGAGCCGGCGGGCGCCTGGCTCGCGGCGCGCGTGGGACCTCTGGCGGAGTCGGAGGAGGCGCGCGCGGACCTGGAGCCGCCCATCGGCACCGTGCTGCGCCTCAGCGGAGCGCTGTCCGCGCTCGACGGATCGGTGAGTCCGGAGACCGTCGAGAACCTGCGCGCCAACACGGAGGACGCGAGCCACTTCGCCGACCTGGTCGCGGCACAGCTCCCGCTGACGCTCCCGCAGCGCGACCGTATCGTCGCCGAGCCGGCGGTCCGGGTGCGCCTGGACCTCCTGGCGGACTTCCTCGGCGCGGCCGTAGAGCGGGCCCAAGTGCAGCGGGAAGTGGACCGCCTCACCAGCGAGCACGTGGAGCGGGGGCGGCGCGAGCACCTGCTGCGCGCCCAGCTCGAGGCCATCCGCCGCGAGCTGGGTGAGGACGATCCGTTGCGCGAGCTGCGCGAGCTGAAGGCCAAGCTCGACGCGGTCGCGCCTCCGCCTATCGCGCGGGCCGAGGCGGCGCGCGAGCTCGATCGTCTCGCCCGGCTCCCGACGGCGTCGCCCGAGTACCCGGTGGCGCGGGCCTATCTCGACTGGATGCTGAACCTGCCGTGGAACGTGCTCGCCGAGGTGCGGCGGCCCGATCCCGAGGAGGTGCGTGCGGTGCTCGACCTCGGCCACGTGGCGATCGAGGAGGCCAAGCGCCGCATAGTCGAGTACCTCGCGGTGCGCCGCCTCGTTCCCGACGCCCGGCCGCCCATCCTCTGCTTCACCGGCCCGCCTGGCGTGGGCAAGACGTCGCTGGGCCGCGCGATCGCCGAGGCGCAGGGCCGCCCCTTCGTGCGCCTCAGCCTCGCGGGGGTGAACGACGACATGGCGATCCGCGGCCGGCACCGCTCGTATCCCGGGGCGACTCCCGGCAAGATCATCCAGGAGATTCGACGCGCCGGCGCCCGCAACCCCGTGATGATGATCGACGAGATCGACAAGCTCGGGCAGGGCACTCCGGGGCAGGGCGACCCGTCGGCGGCCCTCCTTGACCTGCTCGATCCCGAGCAGAACAACGGGTTCGTGGACCAGTACCTCAACGTGCCCTTCGATCTCTCGGCGGTGCTGTTCATCGCCACGGCGAGCACGGAGCCCCAGGTCCCCGAGGCCCTGCTCGACTTGATGGAGCTGATCGAGCTGCCCGAGTACACGGTCGAGGAGAAGGTGGCCATCGCGCGCAAGCACCTCCTGCCGCGGCTGCTGCCCGAGCACGGCCTGGCCGACGACGAGGTGATCGTCACCGACGAGACCCTGACCCAGGTGGTTCAGGGATACGCTCGGGAGGCGGGCGTGCGCAGCCTGAGCCGCCAGATCGCGGCGCTGCTGCGCCGCCTCGCGAGCCGCAAGGCCGGCGGGGCGCGCGGGCCCTTCGCGCTCGACTCGGCGTTGATCGATCAGGTGCTCGGCCCGCCGCGCTTCCGGGACGAGCGGACCAGCGTCGCCCCGACCGTCGGAGTGGCGAACGGCCTCGCCTGGACGGCCACCGGCGGCGACCTGCTTCCAGTCGAGGCCATCTCGATGGTCGGCACCGGCCAGTTCCAGGTCACCGGGCAGCTCGGCAACGTCATGCTCGAGTCGGTGCAGGCCGCCGCGTCGTGGGTGCGCAGCCGCGCCTGCGACCTCGGGATTCGGCCCGGCGCGTTCCGGCGCGTGGACGTGCACCTGCACTTCCCCGAGGGCGCCATCCCCAAGGACGGGCCCTCGGCGGGTGTGACCATCGCCACCGTGCTCGCCAGCCTGTTCACGCGGCGCGCCATCCGCCACGACGTCGCGATGACCGGCGAGATCACCGTCACCGGCCAGGTGCTGGCGATCGGCGGCCTGCGCGAGAAGCTCGGCGCGGCGGTGCGCAGCGGCATCCCGACCGTCATCATCCCCGCCGCCAACGAGCCCGACCTGCGCGAGGTACCCGAGAGCGTGAAGCGAGCGCTCAAGATCCACCTTGTCGACAAGGCCGACGAGGTCGTGGATCTCGCCCTCGTCCCGCGCGGCCGGAGGTTGACGAAGCGCCGCCGCACCCGGTAGCATAGCCAACTCCCCATCCCGAGGACGCCCCCTTGACCGGGAATCCCACCACGCTAGTCCGCGGCATCAATCTCACCGCAGCGATCGCGATCGTCGTGGGCTCGATGATCGGCTCGGGCATCTTCATCGTGTCCGCCGACATCGCTCGCCAGGTCGGCACGCCCGGCCTGCTCATCCTGGTGTGGGTCCTCACCGGCCTGATGACGGTGATGGGAGCGCTGACCCAGGGCGAGCTCGCCGCCATGTACCCGAAGGCCGGCGGGCAGTACGTCTTCCTGCGCGAAGGGCTGTCGCCGCTGTGGGGCTTCCTCTACGGATGGACGCTGTTCCTGGTGATCCAGACCGGCACCATCGCCGCGGTCGGCGTCGCGTTCGCGAAGTTCCTCAGCGTCCTGTGGCCCTCCATCTCGCCCACGGTGTTCCTCTCGCTCGGGCACGTCCCGTCGCCCGGCGACCTGCTGTTCACGCTCGTCGGCCGGCCCCCGGCCGTGCCGCAGGTGATCGAGATCGGAGTCAGCTGGCAGCGGATCGTGGGCATCGGCACGGTTCTGCTCCTCACCTGGGTGAACGTGCAGGGGGTCAGGACTGGCGCCTGGATCCAGACGGTCCTGACCGCCGCGAAGGTGATCGCCCTGGGCGGGCTCATCCTGCTCGGCCTGACGATCGGCAGACAGGCTTCGGCAGTCGCCCAGAACTTCGGCGCCTTCTGGGGGACCCAGTCGTTCGGGATGATGCTGCTCCCGGTGATCGGCGCCGCGATGGTGGGCTCGCTGTTCTCCTCCGACGCGTGGAACAACGTGACCTTCACCGCGGCGGAGGTGCAGAACCCGCGCCGCAACCTCCCGCTGGCGCTCGCCACCGGAACGCTGCTGGTGACGGCGTTCTACGTGCTCGCCAACGTCGCCTACCTGAACGTCCTCCCCCTGGATCAGATCCAGCACGCCGCCGAGGACCGGGTGGGGACCGCCGCCGCGCAGGTGATCTTCGGCGACGCCGGGCGCACCGTGATGGCGATCGCCATCCTCATCTCGACCTTCGGATGCAACAACGGCCTCATCCTCTCGGGCGCCCGGGTCTACTACGCCATGGCGCACGACGGGCTGTTCTTCCGCACCGTCGGGCGCGTGGACCCGCGGCACCACACCCCCAAGACGGCGCTGTGGGTGCAGGCGCTGTGGACGGCGCTCCTGGCGCTGTCCGGCTCCTACAGCCAGCTGCTCGACTACGTGATCTTCGCAGCGGTGCTGTTCTACTTCCTCACCGTCCTGGCGCTGTTCCGGCTGCGAGCCGTCAGGCCGGACGTCGAGCGGCCGTACCGGGTGATCGGCTACCCCTGGATGCCGGCGCTGTACTTGCTGCTCACGGCCGCCGTCATGGTGGACCTGCTGTTCATGAAGCCGCTCTACACGTGGCCCGGCCTGCTCATCGTGGTGGTGGGAATCCCGGTCTACTTCGTGTGGAGGCGCTACGGGGTGGCCGAGGCGGTTGTCGAGGCTCCGGAAGCCTAGCGGTCCGGCGCGACCGACCCGCATGAGCACCATCGGCTGGGACGACTTCGCGAAGGTGGACATTCGCGTGGGACGCGTGGTCTCGGTCGAGGACTTCCCCGAGGCCCGCAAGCCGGCGTACAAGCTCCGCATCGACTTTGGCGAGCTGGGCGTGAAGGCGTCGAGCGCGCAGATCACGCGGCGCTATCGAAGGGGCGATCTGGAGGGCCGTCTCGTGGTGGCGGTGGTGAACTTCCCTCCCAAGCGCATCGCGGGCTTCGAGTCCGAGGTGCTGGTGCTGGGAGTAATCGTGGAGAGCGACGACGTCGTTCTCCTTCAGCCCGACCAGGAAACGGCCCCGGGGAAGCGCATCGCCTGACTGCGCGCCCGGCAGGCGCGCGGCTGGCGCAGCCGGGCCCGGCGGGTGGCACGCGCTTTGCGCCCGAGCGGTGGCCCCAAGGAGGGCACCTAATGTCAGTGAAGACGGTCCTGATCACCGGCGCGAACGGCGAGATCGGCCACGGGCTGATCGACGGCCTCGCCCGGCAGTCCGACATCCGGGTCGTGGCACTGGATCTTCAGCCGATGGACCAGGCGATCGCGGCCAAGTGTCACCGCGTGGTCGCCGGGGACATTCTCGACACGGATCTGATCAAGAGGCTCTCGGCGGAGCACGACTTCGACGTCATCCATCACCTGGCCGCGCTGCTTTCCACCAAGTCGGAGCGCGAGCCGATCCTGGCCCACAGGGTGAACGTCGAGGGCACCATGAACCTGCTCGAGATGGCAGTCGGGCAGGCCAGGCTCCAGGGGCGGGACGTCACCTTCATGTACCCCAGCTCGATCGCCGTGTACGGCATGCCCGACGTCGCGACCAAGAAGAAGGCCGGCAGGGTCAAGGAGTCGGAGTGGCTCTCGCCCCGCACCATGTACGGGACGAACAAGCTGTACTGCGAGCTGCTCGGCGCGTACTACACGGATCACTACCGCCAGCTCGACGCCGAGCCGCCCCGGGGCCGGGTGGACTTCCGCGGCATACGGTTCCCCGGCCTCATCAGCGCCGCCACCGTGCCCACCGGCGGCACCAGCGACTACGGCCCGGAGATGCTGCACATGGCGGCGCAGGGGAAGCCCTACGCCTGCTTCGTGCGGGAGGACGCCCGCATTCCCTTCATGGCGATGCCGGACGGCGTGGACGCACTGCTCACTCTCGCGGCGGCGCCGGCGGCGAAGCTGACGCGCCGCGTGTACAACATCGGCGCCTTCGCGCCGTCGGCGGGCGAGATCCTGGAAGTCACCAAGCGGGCGTTCCCGAAGGCGGACGTGACCTTCAGGCCCGACGTGAAGCGGCAGGGCATCGTGGACGGCTGGCCCGAGGACGTGGACGACGACGCCGCCCGCAGGGATTGGGGCTGGAAGCCCGGCTTCGACATGCGGCGGGCCTTCGCGGAGTACCTGCTTCCCGCCATCACGAAGCGATACGGGAGGTAGGCCGGACCGGCCGGCCTGCTTCCCGCGCTAGCGCCCTGCGCGCAGCGCGCGAATCTCGGGGGGGAGTGCGAAGACCGAGCCGGGAACGGCCCGCACCTCGGTGCTGTCCACCGTCCTGACGCGCTCCGATCCCAACAGCCGGTTGCGATACACGCGGGGCAGGCGCACACCGGCGACGGTGTGGTACTCCTCGATCTGGCTCGTGACCTCGACGCGGTGACTCGCACCCGGTGGCAGCGGGCGCCGCCGAAGTCCGCTTCCTCGACCGTCTGCATCGCGGCGACGTAGCGGTCGGGATGCAGAGCGGCGAGCGGGTGGGAATCGCGGCGCGCCTGCTGCGCCGCGACGCCCTCGAGGATCGTCGGCCCCGCCGCGGGACTGACCAGCCACGCCGCCTCGCCGTCGAAGCCGTTGCGGATCGTGCCCAGGCCCGGCAGCTCCGAACGGCTGGCCGTCCTGCCCGCCTCCCGTCGGGCGGCCCGCGATGCGGCGCGGGCAGCATCGCAGTCGCGTCACTCATGGAGCTGGAACACCTCTTCCACGGTCACGCCGAACACCTTCGCGATGCGCATCGCGAGCAGCAGTGAGGGAACGTACCGGCTCTGCTCGAGCACGACGATCGTCTGCCGGGTGCAGCCAGCGCGCTCCGCGAGCGCCTGCTGCGTCATCTCACCGTGCTCGAAGCGCAGCCGCCGGATCTGGTTGTGGACCTCCGCCCTCGGCATGGCTCAGCGCCTCCAGTACCCGATGAGGATCCCCACCGGCAAGGCGAGCGCGTAGACGACGAGGCAACTCCAGTTCACCAGCACGAGAAAGGGCACCGGCACGCTGCCCGCGGCGTGGAAGGACTCCATCAGCACCACCGTCCAGAGCGCGAGGCGGACCAGCGTCGCCGCCCCCTGCACGCTCGGCGCCCGCCTCAGGATCTCCAGGTCGCGCTCGTCCACCAGAACGCCGCGCGATGCCGCATTCCGGCGCGCCAGCGTCATCGGAGCCAGGCTCGCCAGCAGCGCCGCGAGCATCAACCCGGTGACCGGGAGTCTCACGGCGTCGACGGTCCACCAGGTCTCCACCCCTTTCCCCGCGATGACCACCGTGGCGGCGACGGCGAAGGCGAGCCCCGCGGCGAGCGTCCACCACGACACCCTCTGCAGCGGGGCGAGAGGAACCGGCTCTCCCGACTGGAGGGCATCTTCGGCGGGCCGGGCCGGCACCGCGGCGCGGAGCGCGAACGCGAGGGCGGCCAGGGCGATGAGGATGGCGAGGGCAATCGAGGGGAAGACGGACATCCGGGACTCCTTCTTGGCTAAGGACCAGCGTCGGGTTGCGCTGGGAGGCGGCTGGCGTCTCGATGGCCAATGTAAGAAGATTCGTACATCTTGTCAAGTGCGTGTTACATTCGGGCTGCCGTGTTTGCGGACCGCCGGGCACGTCGAAGCCCCCGAAGCCGTGGGCTTCGAGGGCTCGTGAGGTGTGGAATGCGCCAGACAGGAGTCGAACCTGCGACCTTCAGCTCCGGAGGCTGACGCTCTATCCAGCTGAGCTACTGGCGCGGCTACGGCTGAGACGTACAGACACGGAATCGCCGCCCCACCGGGCGCCGGGTTGCCGTGCCCTGCTGCAATTGAGTCGGGGCGAGAGGATTTGAACCTCCGACCTCCTGGTCCCGAACCAGGCGCGCTGACCGGTCTGCGCTACGCCCCGAGAGAATCGGCCGTCAGCCATCAGCCGTCGGCCGTCAGCGATCACCCATCAGCCATCAGTGCGCCCAGGAGGAGTCGAACCCCCAGCCTTCTGATCCGTAGTCAGACGCTCTATCCAGTTGAGCTATGGGCGCGATGGGCGGTACAAGATTCGAACTTGTGACCTCTACGATGTCAACGTAGCGCTCTAACCAACTGAGCTAACCGCCCAGAGCGGGAAACGGGACTCGAACCCGCGACCCCAACCTTGGCAAGGTTGTGCTCTACCAACTGAGCTATTCCCGCTGGTGGAGGCGAGGGGGATCGAACCCCTGACCTCTTGAATGCCATTCAAGCGCTCTCCCATCTGAGCTACGCCCCCAGGGGTCCCGAAGGGGGGGTACTTCCCTTCGGAGCCCGGAAACGTATTTTCGTGCCCCGCCCTAGTCAACCGACGGCTGAACCTTCGGGTCCAAGTCGGGTATGACGGGCTGCCGGCGCCGGGGCGCCGGCAGGTTCGGCGGGTGGCCCAACTTATGAGGTAAGGGCGAGAATGGCAGAAGCGACCGTTCGCAAGCGCCGGCGTCCCTCCAAGCCCCTCATGCCCCTGGGGCCCGGCGAGGCGGATCGGGATATCCTGGACCAGTACCTCTACGAGGTCTCGGTCACTCCCCTGCTCAAGCCCCACGAGGAGATCGCCCTCGCGAAGAAGGTCCGCGCGGGAGATCAGGAGGCGATGCAGGAGCTGGTGCGCCGGAACCTCCGGTTCGTGATTTCCGTCGCCAAGAAGTACCAGAACCGCGGCCTTCCGCTCACCGATCTGATCGGCGAGGGGAACGTCGGTCTGATGACCGCCGCGCGGAAGTTCGATCCGGACCAGGGCGTGAAGTTCATCTCGTACGCCGTGTGGTGGATCCGCCAGGCGATCCTGGCGTCCCTGGCGAGGCAGGGGCGGACGGTTCGCGTGCCGCTCAACCGCACCGCCGACCTCTCCAAGATCGTGCGCACGGCCGAGGCGCTGCGGCAGTCGCTGCGCCGCGAGCCGACTCCGGAGGAGGTCGCCGCCGCGACGGGCCTGTCGCTCGACGTGGTGCAGTCGCTCGCCGCGCTGAACAGCGGTGAAGTGCGGCTCGACGCGCCGCTGGACCCGGACGGCGACCGCTCGCTGATCGAGCGCTTCGTCACGGAGGAGGGGCCCAGCGCCGAGGACCAGGCGATGGACCGCTTTCTCTCTGCGGAGATCGAGGCGGCGCTCGCCACGCTTCCGCCGCGCGACGCGAAGGTCCTGCGCCTGTACTTCGGTCTCGACGGCGGCCGCGAGCACACGCTTGAGGAGATCGGCGGGATGCTCGGTGTCACGCGCGAGCGCATCCGCCAGCTGCGCGACCGCGCGCTCAAGCGGTTGCGTGAGGGCAACGTGGGAAGGGCTCTGGCCAGCTTCGCGGCCTGAGGGAGGCCGGGGCACGGGGGCACGGGGGCACGGAGGCACGGCACGTGGCAGGCGAGGGCCGGGAGCGATCCCGGCCCTCACGTTTCTGTGCCTCGCTGCGCCCCCGCCCCTATGCGTCTATCACATTCTTGTCCTCCCCTCCGCGACGCCGTATCTTGCCGTCCATGATCGCGGCGGTCGGACGGCGCAGCGTCAGCTTCGTCGAGACGTTCGGCGGGCTGGGTCACTTCCTGTCGGACGTCCTGCGCGCGCTCTCGGACGTGCGCACGTGGGGGGCGCAGGTCTTCCCGATGATGCGGCGCATCGGCGTGGACTCCCTGCCGATAACCCTGTTCATCGCCGCGTTCACCGGCATCGTGCTCGCGCTGCTGGCGTCGTACACCGTCACCAGCGCCGTGCCGCTCTACTTCGTCGGCGCTCTGGTGGGCAAGACGACCATGCTGGAGCTGGGTCCCGTGCTCACGGGGCTCGCGCTCGCCGGCCGCGTCGGAGCCAACATCGCCGCCGAGCTGGGCACGATGCGCGTCACCGAGCAGGTCGACGCGCTCGAGACGCTGGCCTACGACCCCCACGCCTACCTGGTGCTCCCGCGCGTGATGGCGGGCACGCTGATGTTCCCGATCGTCGTCGCCTTCGCGATGGCGACGTCCATCTTCATGGGTTGGGTGGCGGCGACGGCGCTGCTGCCGCTGACCAGTGCCGAGTACGTGCGCGGCCTGCGGCTGTTCTACGTGCCGTTCGACGTGACCTTCGGCCTCATCAAGGCCTCGTCGTTCGGGTTCGTGATCACCATGATCGGCTGCTTCCTCGGGCTGAACACTCGCGGCGGAGCGGAGGGCGTGGGCGACGCCACGACCCGCACCGTGGTCTACAGCGCGGAGATGATTCTGGTGCTGGACGCGTTCTGGGCCCTCACTCTGTTGCGGCCCGAGTGATAGAGTTCCGGGACCTGCACAAGGCCTTCGGCCCGAAGCAGGTGCTGAGGGGCTTCTCCCTCACGGTGCGCGAGGGCGAGACGGTGGTCATCGTCGGGGGCTCGGGCACGGGGAAGAGCGTCGCCCTCAAGCACGTGGTCGGGCTCCTCGATCCGGACGCCGGAGAGGTGGAGGTCGACGGGCAGGTCGTGTCCAGGCTGCGCCGGCGGGAGCTGACGGCGCTGCGCGCGAGCGTGGGCTACGTGTTCCAGTTCGCGGCGCTGTTCGACTCGATGAGCATCTACGAGAACGTCGCGTTCGGGTTGCGCCGGCGCCGGGGCATGACGGAGGATGTGATCCGCGAGCGCGTGAGGGAGTCGCTGCGGCTGGTGGACCTGCAGGGAACCGAGCAGCAGATGCCCGCCGAGCTGTCGGGTGGGATGCGCAAGCGCGTGGGGCTGGCGCGGGCGATCGCGCTGCGCCCCAAGTACCTGCTCTACGACGAGCCGACGACGGGCCTGGATCCCGTCACGTCGGCCGTCATCGACGAGCTGATGATCCGCACGCGTGAGGCGCTCGGGGTCACGAGCCTCATGATCACCCACGACATGCGTTCCGCCTACCGCGTCGGGGACCGCATCGCGATGCTGTACGAGGGCCGGATCCGCCAGGAGGGCACGGTGCCCGAGATCCAGCGGACGACGGACCCGGTGGTGCGGCAGTTCATTGAGGGACGCCCCAGCGTGCGCGACGCGGACACCGCGCCGCCCGGCGCGGGCGAGGAGGTGGCCGTGAAGGGAACCCCCGGATGAAGCGCGCGGACGAGGTGCTCGTCGGCGTCGTGGTCATCGTCGGGATCGCGCTCGCCGTGGCCGGCTCCATCTGGCTCAGCCAGCTGCGGATGGGGCGCAACGACGTGTTGCAGCAGGTGCGGTTCCGCTCCGTCGGACTGCTGCAGGTCGGCAATCCGGTGATGCTGCGCGGCGTGAGGATCGGACGGGTGGACGGCATCGTGCTGGCCCGGAACGACTGGGTGAACGTGACGCTGCGGCTCAGCGGCTCGGAGCGGCTGCCGGACCGGCCGGCCGCCATCATCTTCTCGGCGACCCTGTTCGGCGACTGGGCGGTGCAGCTGCTCGATCGCTCCGACCTGCCCAACGACCCGGACATCCGGCGCCAGATCCAGGAGGCGGCCGAGGGGGCCGGCCGGATCTGGCCGGGAGCGGCTCTCCCCGACATCGGCCAGCTGACGGCCCAGGCCGGCCGCATCGCCGGAGACCTCACCACGATCGCCGAGCGCGTGCAGGCCGCGTTCGATTCCTCCTCAGCCGAGAAGCTGCGCGGCGCCTTCACCGACCTGTCGCGGCTCTCGCGCGTGCTGGCCAACCTGGCCGCGCAACAGCAGCAGGTGCTGACGCGAATCGGGACGAACCTCGACACCGGCACCTCCTCACTGGCGCGGGCCGCTGGTTCGATAGAGCGCGCGGCTCTGCGGGCCGACTCCGCCACCGACCGCGACCAGATCCAGCGCATCATCAGCCGCACCGACACCGTGGCGGGCGACCTGCGCTGGGCGGCCAGCGACCTGCGCGACCTGGCAGGCGCCGCGCGGGGCCAGCAGGACGCCCTGGTGCGGATCGTGTCGCACTTCGACTCGGTGATGACCCGCCTCCAGGGCGGGCAGGGCACGCTGGGGCTGCTGTCGCGGGACTCGACGCTCTACGCGGAGGCCGTGGCGACCGTGCGCCAGATGAGGGCGCTGCTCGCCGACGTGCAGGCGAATCCCCGCCGCTACTTCCAGTTCTCCGTGTTCTGATGCCGGTGCGTCCGCAGCGTCAGGGCGAGCCGATCGAGGAGCGGTCCGCGGGCGGCGTCATCTTCCGCCGCGCGCCGGAGGGGCCGCTGTTCCTCGTGATCCGCGACTCCTACCGGAACTGGGGGTTTCCCAAGGGCCACGTCGAGGCGGGCGAGTCCGAGGTGGAGGCGGCGCGCCGGGAGGTGGGAGAGGAGACCGGGCTGGGCGACCTCGTGTGCCTTGCGCCGGCGACGGAGATCGACTGGTTCTTCCGGTTCCGCGGGCGTCTGATCCACAAGACCTGCTCGTTCTTCGTCTTCGAGAGCCGCGGCGGCGAGGCGTCGCCGCAGGAGGACGAGGGCATCTCGGCCTGCCGGTGGCTGCAGTACGACGAGGCGCTCCGCGTGCTTTCCTACGCCAACGCGCGCGAGGTGCTGCGGTGCGCCGGCGCGCTGGTCGGCGGGAGCGCGGCCCCGTGAGCGGGCCCGTGGTCGCCACGCTGCTGCGGAGCAGCGGGGCCCGCGCCGCCTTGCGCCGCGGGCTGCCGCGCGGCCGCGCGGGGCTCGCCTCGTGTCGCAGTCAGGCCGCGCTCGAGCGCGTCCTGACCACCCGGCTCGTGGACGCGGTCGTGGTGGGCGCCCACCTGCCCGGGGCGGCCGGCTGCCTGCTGCGGCTGCGCGAGCGCTTTCCCGGCATCCCGCGCTTCGCGTACGCCGCCTTCCGTCCCGACGACGCGGAGCTGCTCGTGCTGTGCGTTCACGACGCCGGCGCCTACCCCATCGTGGAGGGCGTGGAGGACATGGTGGCGTGGGACCTGGTGCTGCCGCGCTCCGCCAGCGCGGCTCGGATCGCGGCGCTGGCCGACGCCCCCCGCATCCTGCGCCTGGTGGACGATCTGCAGCTGCGCGCTTGGGCCGAGGTCGTGAGAGGGCTGGCCGGGCCCATGCGGACGGCCCAGATCGCCCGGTCGCTCGGGGTCTCGCGCGAGCATCTCTCGCGGCAGTTCGGCGCGGGCGGCGCGCCGAACCTGAAGCGGGTGATAGACCTGGCGCGGACCGCCACCGCCGCGGACCTCCTCGCCAATCCCGGCTACTCGGTGCGCGCGGTGGCGGGCATCCTCGGGTTCGCTTCGGCCAGCCATCTGGCGAGCGCCTCGCGGCGCATCGCCGGCGTCACGGCACTGCGACTGCCGGCGCTCGGCCCGCGCGGCGTGCTCGCGGCGTTCGTGCGGGGAAGGACGCGCAGCAGAACCTGATGCGCGGCCGCAGCGCCGGACCGCAGGCGTCCCGGTCCCGCGGACCGCCTCGCGGGTCGCCGCGACCGGTCGCGCGGCCTCTCGCACGGTGGACCCCAGCCTCTGTTGCCACGCGGCCTTCCTTGCGGCTAAGTTGACACTCTTGCCGATGGCTCGGGTCCAACCCTCCACCGTCTACCCCTGCGATGGCCAACGAATCCGCTCTGCGTCCCGGCGAACTGAAGGAAGTCCTGCTGCGCGAGATCGAGGCCGCCGAGTTCGGCTCGCTCGACCTCGCCGACGTTGGCACCGTCCTCGAGGTGAAGGACGGCGTCGCGCGGGTGTACGGGCTGCTCGCGGCGCTGTCGGGGGAGATGCTGGAGATTCACTCCTCCTCCACCGGCGAGACCGTCACGGGCCTGGCCCTGAACCTCGAGGAGGACAGCATCGGCGCCGTGATCCTCGGCGACTTCCTCCAGCTGAAGGAGGGGGACGAGGTGCGGCGCACGGGCCGCGTGCTCGAGGTGCCGGTGGGCCCGGCGCTGGTCGGGCGCGTGGTGGACCCGCTGGGCCGCCCCCGCGACGGCCTCGGCCCGGTCGCGGCGACGGCGACGCGACTGGTGGAGATGGTGGCGCCGGGCATCGTGGTGCGGCAGCCCGTCAAGGAGCCGCTGCAGACCGGGCTCAAGGCCATCGACTCTCTGGTGCCGATCGGCAGGGGTCAGCGCGAGCTGATCATCGGCGACCGCGGCACCGGGAAGACCGCTGTCGCGATCGACGCCATCGTGAACCAGCGGGGCGGGGACGTGGTCTGCGTCTACGTGGCCATCGGCCAGAAGAAGTCCACTGTGGCGTCGGTTGTGGAGCGGCTGCGCAAGTTCGGCGCGATGGAGTACACCATCGTGGTCATGGCGTCCGCGTCGGAACCGGCCCCGCTCCAGTACATCGCGCCCTACGCCGGCTGCGCGATGGCCGAGTACTTCACCTATGAGGAGGGGCGCGACGCGCTGTGCGTGTACGACGACCTCTCCAAGCAGGCGGCCGCCTACCGGCAGCTGTCGCTGGTGCTGCGCCGGCCGCCGGGCCGGGAGGCGTTCCCCGGCGACGTGTTCTACCTGCACTCGCGGCTGCTCGAGCGCGCCGCGAAGATCTCCGAGGATCCGGCGGTCACGAAGATCGACCCGCGCATCAAGAAGCCGGGCGGGTCGCTCACCGCGCTGCCGATCATCGAGACGCAGGCGGGCGACGTTTCGGCGTACATCCCCACCAACGTCATCTCCATCACCGACGGGCAGATCTTTCTCGACACCGATCTGTTCTACTCGAACGTGCGGCCCGCGATCAACGTCGGCATCTCGGTGAGCCGGGTGGGTGGCCACGCCCAGATCAAGGCCATGAAGCAGGTCGCCGGACGCCTCAAGCTGGACCTGGCGCAGTACCGCGAGATGGAGGCGTTCGCGCAGTTCGGCTCGGAGCTGGACGCCGCGACGCTGCGGCAGCTGGCGCGCGGCGAGCGGGTGGTAGAAGTGCTGAAGCAGCCGCAGTCCGTCCCGATGGACGTGGCCCACCAGGTCGAGATCCTGTTCGCCGTGACCAACGGCCTGCTCGACGAGGTGAAGGTCGAGGCGATCAGGGCGTGGGAGAAGGGCTTCCACGAGTACATGGCTGCCAGCCACCCGGAGATCGCGGAGGAGATCCGGGCCAAGAAGGTCCTCTCTGACGATCTGGCGGCGCGCCTCCGCACGGCGATCGAGGCGTACGGAGCGCTGCACAGGTAATGGCGAAGACCCGGGCCCTGCGGCGGCGGATCCGCTCGGTCGAGAGCACGCGCAAGATCACGCGGGCGATGGAGATGGTGTCCACGTCCAAGCTGAAGCGCGCTCAGGACCGGGTGACAGCGGCGCGACCTTACGCGCGGGCGATCGAGCAGGTCATGGGCGATCTGCTCTCGCCGGAGCTGGCGGAGCGCTTCCCGCTGCTGCGCCCTCCGGTGCCGCCGGGGAAAGGGGGGCCCAGGCGTGCCGTGGTGCTGCTGATCACCTCCAACCGCGGGCTGGCCGGCGCGTTCAACGCCAACCTGATCCGCGCGGCCCGTGAGCGAGAGGCGGAGCTTCGCGAAGCCGGCTACGAGGTGGATATCCACGCCGTCGGCCGGAAGGGCGTGAACTTCTTCCGGTTCGTCGGGCGGGCGGTCGCGCTGGCCCGGATCGACATCGGTGACCGGCCCACGGCCCGCCACGCCGAGGAGCTGATCGGCCCGCTGGTGGCGGAGTACGAGGCGGGGAGTCTCGCCTCGCTCGACGTGGTGTTCGCGCACTTCAAGTCGGTGCTGTCCACTCCTCCGCGGGTGCTGCGGGTGCTGCCGGTAGGGGGAATGGAGGATGGATGCGGGGGCACGGCCGCGGCGGCGGCCCAGGGCGCTGCGCCGCCGCGGCGCGCGCCGGCCTACATCATCCGCCCCGACGCCGAATCGCTGCTCGGCGCGCTGCTGCCGCAGTACCTCAGGAACCAGGTCTTCCGCGCGCTGGTCGAGACGGCGGCCTCGGAGCACGGGGCGCGGCGCACGGCGATGAAGAACGCGACGGACGCCGCCGGCGACATGCTGGAGATTCTGACGCGCACCTACAACCGCGCGCGCCAGGGGCAGATCACGCAGGAGCTGTCGGAGATCGTGGGAGGGGCGGAGGCGCTGGAGGGATAGACGCACGGACGCACAGAAGGGCGAGATGGCTGACAACATCGGCAAGGTCGTGCAGGTCATCGGTCCGGTGCTCGACGTGGAGTTCGCCCCCGAGCGGCTGCCGGAGCTGTACACGGCGCTGCGGGTCGAGGGTGAGTCGACCGGCGGCCAGCGCGTCCGGCTCGTGGCCGAGGTGCAGCAGCACATCGGCCGCAACCAGGTGCGCGCGGTGGCGATGAGCACCACGGACGGCGTGGTGCGCGGGATGCCGGCCCTGGATACCGGCGGCCCGATCTCGGTGCCGGTCGGCAAGCTGGTGCTGGGCCGGATCCTGAACGTGCTGGGTGAGCCGGTGGACGGTGGTCCGGAGATCCCCGCTGACGTCGAGCGCTGGTCCATCCACCGCGACCCCCCGAAGTTCACCGACCTCGAGCCCAAGACCGAGGTCTTCGAGACCGGCATCAAGGTCATCGACCTGATCGCGCCGTTCGTGAAGGGCGGCAAGATCGGCCTGTTCGGCGGCGCCGGAGTCGGCAAGACGGTCATCATCCAGGAGCTCATCCACAACGTCGCGATGGGCCACGGCGGCCGGTCGGTGTTCTGCGGCGTGGGGGAGCGGACGCGCGAGGGCAACGACCTGTACCTGGAGATGAAGGAGAGCGGAGTCCTCGACTCCTGCGCGCTGATCTACGGGCAGATGAACGAGCCGCCGGGCGCGCGGCTCCGCGTCGGCCTCTCCGGCCTGACCGTCGCCGAGTACTTCCGCGACGTCGAGGGCCAGGACGTCCTGGTGTTCATCGACAACATCTTCCGCTTCACGCAGGCCGGCTCGGAGGTTTCGGCGCTGCTGGGCCGGATGCCGAGCGCGGTGGGCTACCAGCCGACTCTGGCGACCGAGATGGGCGACCTCCAGGAGCGGATCACCTCCACGAAGCGCGGCTCGATCACCTCGGTGCAGGCGATCTACGTGCCGGCCGACGATCTCACCGATCCGGCGCCGGCGGCGGTGTTCAGCCATC
>Ga0316628_100000076_pt1 | contig 54612 bp, 29 predicted proteins | sample OWC_Aug_M2_C1_D5_FD_207648 | JGI IMG/M metagenome (GOLD analysis project Ga0316628, IMG submission 207648) | Wetland soil microbial communities from Old Woman Creek delta, Ohio, United States - OWC_Aug_M2_C1_D5_C | ecosystem: Environmental > Terrestrial > Soil > Wetlands | place: USA: Ohio...
GTACTGGCGGGCCCACACTATGCTCGGAGGCACCCGATTGGCCAGGAGGAGCACCAGGATCGGGCGCTCCAGCGGTCGCGGCGCCGAGCGGCGCACGCCTGACCGCCCCGACGCCCCCACCCCGCTGCTCGTGGTCGCGGCCATCGCGTTGGTGGCCGCGGTCGCCGTCTACGGCCTCTACCCTAGGGGCGGCGGGGACGGCGATGGTGGCGTCAACGACCAGCTCCCGGACGGCACCGGCTCCGGCGACCCCGCCCCGACGTTCAGCCTCACCGACCTCGACGGCAACGCCGTGTCGCTCCAGTCCCTGCGGGGCAAGGTCGTGGTGCTGGACCTGTTCGCGACCTGGTGCGGCCCCTGCCAGTCCCAGATGGCCGAGCTCAACGATGTCCGCGCCCGCTACTCGACGTCCGAGGTCGTCATCCTCTCCATAGACGTTGACACGCGGGAGACCGCGTCGCAGGCGCGCGAGTTCAAGGCGGAGTACGGGGCAACGTGGGCGTTCGCCATGGACACCGACGGCGTCGGTGACAAGTACGGGGCCACGGCCATCCCCACTCTCGCGATCGTCGACCGCGCCGGGAACCTGGCATACCGCAACCAGGGGCTCGAGGACGCGTCCGCGCTCATCGCCAGGATCGACCCCCTCCTGGCTGCCTGAGGGCGGCCCTGGCCGCACGGTTTTTATAGAGCCTCCTTCATAGTGGCGGCGCACGGAGGGTCCAGACTGGCCAGCATGCGCTATCTGATGACGGCCCTGCTGATGGCCGCGCTCGCGCTGGGGCTCCTCCTCCCGCCCGCGGCCGCGGTCGACAAGGCGCGCAACGTCTCGCTGGTCGACGTGGACGGCGTCGCGTTCAACATCACCGACTACAGGGGCGAGGTCCTCGTCCTGGACTTCATGTCCCTCACGTGCGACCCGTGCAAGGTGCTCGCGAACGACACGCTGCAGCCCCTCAGCCAGAAGCGCCTCGACGACGTGAACATCCTGGCCATCGACATCGACCCCATCTTCGACACCTCGGCCTCGCTTCGCAAGTACGCCCAGGACCACGGCTACGATTGGCGGTTCGCGCTCGACCGGCAGTCCGGGGACGCCAAGTCGGCCTTCGCCGTGGGGCCGATCCCCAAGCTCATCGTCATAGACCGGGAGGGCTACGTCACCTACGAGACCACGAACGTCATCTCGTACGACACGCTGCGCGAGCAGGTGGATGCGGCCCTCTCCGGCGAGGCCGAGCCCATCGACCTGGCCCGGATAGGCCTGGTCGGGTTGGCCTTCATCGCGGGGTTCGCGTCCTTCTTCAGCCCGTGCTCGTTCCCGCTGCTGCCGGGCTACATCACGTTCTACTTCAAGCAGCGCGCGGACACGCGCGTCGCCGGGACCGAGGGGACCGCTGACAGGGGCGCCGGCAGGTCCGCCCTCACGGGCCTGAGGCTCGGCTCGTTCGCGGGCGCCGGCGTCATGCTGGTGTTCTTCGCAATCGGCGTCATCGTCCTCGGCCTCGTGGCCATCGGCGTCTCGGTCTCGGGCGACGCCATCGCCTACATGAAGCCCGCGGTGGGCATCATCCTGCTCGTCATGGGCGTGCTCACGGTGCTGGACGTGCCCATCAACACGGGGTACATCACGGCGCCCTTCACGCGAATCAAGGAGAGGGTGAGCCCCTCCAAGGGCCCGCCCAAGAGGCCGTCGACGGGCCCCGCGGGCCTGTTCCTCTACGGTGTGGCCTACGGCTCGGCGTCGGCCGCCTGCTCGGTGCCCGTGTTCATCGCGCTCGTGGCCGCGTCCGTGGTCACGGGAGACCCGATGGACGCGGTGGTGACGTTCGTGGTGTTCCTGCTCTCGCTGTGGCTGCTGATGGCCGTCATGACCGCAGTGCTGAGCGTGGGCGAGGAGCGCGTGAAGAAGGGCCTCATGAGGCACTACGTGGCCATCAAGAAGGTCACGGGCGCGGTGTTCATCGTCGCGGGCGGCTACCTCCTGTGGCTCTACCTGAGGGCAGAGGGCTTCGTCTAGAAAGGCTTTTGAAGGGGAGGCCCCCATCACAGTCCCGCCACGATGACGATACTCTAGAGACTCTGACCCGTGATGATTGATGGGCGAGCTGAGTGGCACCCGTTCTCATTCCCCGTCGTCGGGCACTGCGCCCGTTTCCCCTTCCGACGGCCCCTCGGCAGGCGCCGAGTCTCCCGGCATGGGCGCCTCCGGAGATTCCGCCCCCGCGATGGCCCTCGCGAGCGCGGCCCACTCCGCGAGGACCTCCTCGCGCGCTCGGCCGGTTCGATTCGATATCTGCGTGATGAGCAGCGACATGTACGACAGCCGCGCCTCATCGTCCAGCGAGGCGTCGAACTGGATGCGGCTAAGCTCCCTGTACTTGCGCCCGAGCTCGAACCGCCCGAAGTACATGGCGAGCCACGCGCGCACGGCCTCGCGCGCCGCCAGGGCAGCGCGGAGCTCTTTTATGTGCCGCTCGTGCAGCTCCTCGGCCTTGCCCCTGAACCGCTCGCGGCCCCTCCTCGAGAACACCTCGTGCAGGTCCATGCCCTTCTGCTGCGCGAGGTACACGCGGAAGAAGTTGAGGCTGACGTCCGTGTCGCGCTCGTGCACCTGCAGCTCGAGCTCGATGCGGTCCCGCGCGCGGCCCCTCAGCTTGCCGGCGCCGTAGCCCAGCCGCTTCAGCATCTGGATGACGGCCTGGGCCTCCTCGGCGCACTGCGACGAGAGGGCCTCGCCCTCGGTCATGCCCGCCTGGATGCGGCGCTCGAAGGCCCTGCGGGCGCGCCGCACGTCGCGCTTGTACACGCGCGCGGCGTGGCGCACGACGGGCGACCAGCCAGACTGGATGCGGACGAGGCTCACGGGCGTGGTATGGCCTGGGGGGGCGAAAAGGGTTTTTATAGGACAACCGCGTTGGTCGCCACCTGACCCACGCGGACCTGTGGGGTAGCTTGGACATCCTAGGAGCCTGCGGAGCTTCAGACCCGGGTTCGAATCCCGGCAGGTCCGCCATCCCCCTTCGACTCAGTACCTGAACCAGCACGCGTCCGGCACCCACTCGTCGAAGTGGTCGCCCACCGCGTAATGGTAGGCCGGCGAGTTGGGGAACCTGTTGAACACGAAGTACGAGTCGTAGTCCTGCGTCTCGACTATGAAGTAGCCCCACCCGGTCTCGGCGTCCTCGCCGGCCTCGACGACCTCGCCGACGATATGCTCGTGGGTGACGACCAGGGACAGCGAGGGCCCCACGAGCATCATCGTCAGGACGACGAGCGCAACCCGCCTCCAATCCAGGGGGCGGATGAGCTCTCCCTGGACGATGGGACCCCTCGCTCCCATAACGACCGGGGGCACGTGCACCGCCCCGGGCGCCTCCGGTGGCCCGAGGCGCCTGAGCTCTCCCGCCATCAGGAGCTGGAGGACCGCGGAGGGAACCCCCAGCACGAAGCACGCCAGGGTGGCCAGGGGGTAGTCGGAGAGATATCCGCCCCACATGGCAGGATACCACCACAGGAAGACGTTGCCGACGGCTATCGCGCTAGCGATGAGCCCGACCGGGGGGCGCGGGCCCTTGAGGGTGTATCGGGCGGCCACCAGGCCCATGATGACCGATGCGAGCTCGTAGAGCCCCACCCAGAACACGTCCCAGTAGACCTCTAGGTAGCCCTCCGATGCGTGGTACCACAGGGAGAGCCCGAGGTAGAGGAGGCAGGATGGGAGGATGGCGATGGCGGCCAGCACGAGCAGCACGGCCCCGATGAGGCGCCACCTCCCGCCCGTCCAGTGGCGGGCCCCCGCCGCGCTCGCGACGCCCTCGGCCGCGTAGAGCCCCTCCTGGGACGCCACGGCGGCCGCGACCGTCGGTGAGCCGGGCCTCGATGTCGCGGGCCGCTCGCCCCGGAGGGACCGGTCGATCGACGGCAGGGACCATATCAAACCCCCCATCACCGACAGGGCGATGAGCACCATGCCGACCCACTTCGTCCCGTCCATCCCGGTGTCCAGTATGCCTGCGATGATGAGCATGGCCGTCCCTGCGAGGACGATGGGGCGACCGGACCGGTTGAGCACACAGGCGGCCGCGACGACCCCGACGGCGCTCGCGGCCAGGTCGTAGTAGCCGGTCCACTCGTAGAACCACGCCTCCATCGCGAAGTTCGATAGCTCGTAGAGGCAGTAGAGCCCGAGGAGGTGGGCCACGAGGGCCGCCAGCATCAGCACCACCGCCCCCGCGCGCCTGCCCCGGAAGGCCATGAGGAACGGCCTGGGCGGGGGGAGGGGGCTCATTGGGGGGGGCTTGAACCGCAGATAGGGGGGTTGCGCGGCCGGCCTCGTTCCCTCGTCCCCTTGCCGCTCGCCGATCGCGACGCCCTCGTCGAACCCCATGGACGCAACCCCTCGATGCCGCTGGGGCCCTGCGCGCGGCCATCGGCACTTCCCCAGCGGCCCGCCCTGGATTTGGGGGGGGGCCTATTAGTAACCTTGCAGGCCGTGTGGATCGGGCCCATCATCGCGTCCGGCGCACCCCCCTCCCCGCGCGCCCGCGTCGAAAGGGCCATCTACCGGACGCCCCCTTACATCCCGCATGGGCCCAGGCTCGGACGCGCTCGAGGACCGCTTCCGCGGCGGCATGCTCGGCACCTTCTGCGGCGACGCGCTCGGCGCGGCCTTCGAGGGCTGGAGGCCCCACGAGGCCCAGGAGGCCCTCGCCAGGTTCGAGCGCGGCGGCGCCGTGCCCGACTGGGGCCGGTACACCGACGACACCGAGATGTGCGTCGCGCTCGCGCAGTCCCTCGTCGACCGCGGCGGCGAGGTCGACGGCGACGACATCGCCCGCAGCTTCCTGCGCCACTACGACCCCTCGCGCGGCTACGGCCCTGGGACGGTGCGCACGCTGAACGCAATCTCGCGGGGCACGCCCTGGCGCGAGGCCGCGCTCTCGTCGTTCGGCGGCGGCAGCTACGGCAACGGCTCGGCCATGCGCGCCGCGCCCGTGGGGCTGCTGTTCCACCACGACCTCGAGGCGCTGCGCGCCGCGGCCGTGGCGCAATCGAGCGTCACCCACACGCATCCCCTGGGGACCGCGGGGGCGGCGTTGCAGGCGGCGGCCGTGGCCCTGGCGGTGCGCGCGCGCGAGCCCTCCGCGTGGGCGCCCGAGGACGTGCTCGGGGAGCTTCGCGCCTTCGTCGAGGGCGGGCCCGACCAGGGCGCCGCGGAGGCATACCTCGAGCGCCTCGAGGCCGTCGAGCTCATGCTGGACGAGCCGGACGCGCCAGCGGAGGTCGCGCGCGCTCTCGGGACAGCCCCCACGTGCCCCCGCTCGGTCCCTACGGCCATCTACTGCGCGCTCGTGCGGCCCCGCTCGCCCGCCGAGGCCATCACCTTCGCCGTCTCCCTCGGGGGGGACTCCGACACCATCGGCGCGATGGCGGGCGCCATCTCGGGCGCGCTGCACGGCGCGTCCGCGCTCCCCGAAGCCTGGCTGGGCTCGCTGGAGGGCGGCCGTCGCGGCCGCGCCCACGTCGAGGCCCTCTCCGACCGCCTGCACGCGACGTGGCAGGGGATGGCGCACGCGCGCGGGGGCGGCCATGGGAGCCCAGTTTGTAATCGTTACAATGTAGTAACCTTTATTATCCTCGACACAGTACCCCGGGTCGCACGCAGCAGGGAGGAGCGCGCATGACGGACGGCACGCCCGACAGGAAGGAGCTAATCAAGCGGATGCTCAAGGAGCTGCACGAGTGCGAGGACCCCGCGGCGGTCCGCGAGCGGTTCAAGGACCTGCTGAGGGAGACCTCGACCGAGGAGATAGCCCAAGTCGAGGACGAGCTCATCAAGGAGGGCATGACCCGCGAGCAGCTGCACGGCATGTGCGACCTTCACCTCGAGGTCTTCAAGGAGGCCGTCGAGGGCGCGGGCGTGGACGTGCCGCCCGGCCACCCGGTGGCCATCCTGATGGAGGAGCACAGGCTGATGCTCGACATCGCCGGGCGCCTGAAGAAGGCCGCCAACGAGGCCGCCTCGGCCAAGGGCCACGCGGAGGCGAGGCCGCACGTGCACGAGTGCAAGGACCTCGTCGCCCAGCTCAGGGGCGCAGAGAGCCACTACCTCCGGGAGGAGAACGTGCTGTTCCCGTACCTGGAGCGGCACGGCGTGACCGAGCCCCCGAAGATCATGTGGATGGAGCACGACCAGGTGCGCGCGCTCAAGAAGGGTCTCTTCGCGACCGAGGCACGGTTCGGCCCCGGGGCCGACATCCCAGCGGTGGCCAAGCACATGGGCAAGCTCGCGCTCGAGCTCGCGGAGCTGCTCTCCTCCCACTTCTACAAGGAGAACCACATCCTCTACCCCATGGGCCTCAAGTTCCTGTCGGGGGAGGAGTGGGCCAAGGTGCGCGCCGAGTTCGACGAGCTCGGCTACGCGCCCTTCACGCCGCCGCGCGCGCCCTTCGGCGCGGCCGCGACCGCCCCCGCGCCCCCGGCGCCCGCCGCCGCCGCCGCGAGCGCCGGCATGGTGCCGCTCGAGCCGGGCCCTCTCACGCTCGAGGAGCTCACGAACATCCTGAACTCGCTCCCCGTCGACATCTCGTTCGTCGACACCGAGGGCCGCGTGCGGTACTTCAACGAAACGCCCGAGCGCATCTTCACGCGCACGCGCGCGGTCATAGGCCGCACCGTGCAGGGCTGCCACCCGGACAAGAGCCTGCACATGGTCAACCGCATCCTCGAGGACTTCAAGGCGGCAAGGCGGGAGAGCGCGGAGTTCTGGATACCCCTCGGGGAGCGGATGGTGCACATCCGGTACTTCCCCGTGCGCTCGAAGGAGGGCAGGTACCTGGGCTGCCTCGAGGTCACCCAGGACATCGCGCCCCTCAAGGGGCTGACGGGCCAGAAGCGGCTTCTCGACTGACGGGACATCCGTACGAGTGTACAAGAGTCGCGCGCTCTTCACGCGCGCGCGCGCGCGTCACATCCGGCGGCCGCCCCGCGCGACCCACCGCGCGGCCATCCTCACGTTGAGCCTGAGCTGGGCACCCGGTTTCTTCCCCTCGCCCGACGCCTTGGCCTCGCCCTTTCGGATGGCCTCGAGCACGCCCTCGACGTTGGCGGGCGCGGACGGGAACACCGTCCGGCACGCGCCCACCTCGCGGGCGTGGTGCGCGTCCGAGCCCCCGGTCGTGGGCACGCCCAGGCCGCGGGCCAGGTCGCGAGCCTTCCGGTTGAGCTTGACGGACGAGTGCCCGTTGGCGACCTCGACCGCGCCGAAGCGCACCGACCTCACGTCCTCCTCGTGCAGCCCCGTGTAGACGCGACCAGGGTGCGCGGCGACGGCCAGGCCCCCCAGGTCCTCGATGCGCCGCACGGTCTCGTCCGCGTGGAGGCCCCTGCGCACGAGCCCCTCGACCCCGAGCGCGAGCACGTGGCCCTCCAGGCTCGAGACCTCCACGCCCGGTACGAGCAGCAGGTCCCGCTCCCTGGCGGCCGAGCGCGCCTCCTTGAGCCCGCCCACGGAGTTGTGGTCGGTGATGGCGATGGCGAAGAGGCCCGCCCTGACGGCCGCGTCGACCATCTCGGCGGGGGTCGAGTTGCCGTCGCTGGAGCGGGTCGTGTGCATGTGGAGGTCGGCCTCGAACGGCATCCTCGCCACCCCCTAGTGCACCTGGGTGCCGGGGGCGACCGGGCGGTCGACGGTGAAGGCGCACCTGGGCGTGTGGAGCGCTCGCAGCGCGCCGCCGTCGGGCGTGACGGGCACCAGCTCGGGGGCCTCGAGCCCTTGCGCCAGGCGGCCCTCCACGGGCCCCCTGCCCGCGTCGAGCTCGAGCCTGGGCTCCCTGGCGGCAACGCGCGCGATCCTGAGCTCCAGCTTGGTGAAGTCCTTGAACTCGACCGTCCGCTTCGCCGACGGGTCGACCTCGGAGAAGAGGCGGTCCCCCGGCGCGGCCGGGCCCGCTGGCACGAGGATGGACACGACGCCCTTGGCCTGGTCCTCGGCCGCGAGCAGCATCCCCTTGCTCTCGATGCCTCGCAGCTTCGCCGGGGCCAGGTTCGCGACCACCACGATGAGCCTGCCCTGCAGCTCCTCGGCCGCGTAGTCCCCGCGCAGCCCGGCGACGAGCTGCCGCCTCCCCAGGGGGCCCAGGTCCACCTCCATCACCCACAGCTTGTCGGCGTTGGGGTGGGGCCCGACGGTCTCGATGCGGCCGACCACCAGGTCCAGCACGTCGGCGGGGCACTTGAGCGCCGGCGCGGCCGGGGCGGCCGCGCTCGCGGCCGGGACGGCCTTCGCGGCCCCCTTCGCGCTAGCCTTCTGGGCCGCCGCCGGCGCCTCGGGGACCTCCAGCCCGAGCGCGCGCGAGACCTCCGCGACCTCGAGCTTCCGGATGAGGGGGTAGGGCCGGCCCAGCGGGCGGCCGGCCTCGACGGGTGCGACGGCGCTCCCCCAGGCGCGGTCGTGGACGGAGCCCGAGCCGCCCAGCATCTGGTGGAGCTCCTGGGATTTGCCGGGCAGGAAGGGCGCGAGCAGCACCGACATGCCCGACAGCACCTGGACGCACACGTTGAGGACGGTCGCGCACCTGGCGCGGTCCGCCCTGATGAGGTCCCAGGGCTTCTGCCGGTCGAAGTAGACGTTGCCGGCGCGCGCGAGCTCCATGATGGCCTTCAAGGCGGCCTTGAACTCGAGCGCGAGCAGCCGGCGCTCGACCTCGGCCGATGTCGCGCCCACGAGCGCGAGGAAGGCGCGGTCCTCCTCGGTCAGTGGCCCCTGCTGCGGGACCTGGGAGAAGTTGCGGGTCGTGAACTGCAGCACGCGGTTGACGAAGTTGCCGAACGTCCCCAGCAGCTCGTCGTTGTTCTTGGCCACGAAGTCCTCGACGGTGAAGTCGGTGTCCTTGAGCTCGGGCATGTTGACGGTGAGGTAGTACCGCAGCGGCGCGCTCTCAAGGTGCCGCAGGTACTCGTGCACGTAGATGGCGTGCCTCCGGCTCTTGGAGAACTGCTCGCCGCCCAGGGTCAGGAACTCGTTCGCGGGCACGTTGGTGGGGAGGTTGTACCGCCTGTCGGCGCCGGAGGCGCCCAGCAGTATCGCGGGCCAGATGATGGTGTGGAACGGGATGTTGTCCTTGCCGAGGAAGTACACCGACGTCGCGGCCGGGTCGAGCCAGAAGTCCCTCCACGCCTCTGGCGTGCCCTGGAGGCGGGCCCACTCGACGGTCGCGGACAGATATCCCATGACCGCCTCGAACCACACGTAGATGCGCTTGTCCTCGTAGCCCGGCACCGGCACCGGCACGCCCCACGCGATGTCGCGCGTGGCCGCGCGCTCGCGCAACCCTTGCTGGAGCCAGTTGCGGGTGGACTGGACGACGGTGGCGCGCCAGCCCTCCCGGGACTCTATCCACGCCCTGAGCTCGTCCTCGAAGTGGTCTAGCGCGAAGAAGAAGTGGCGCGTCGAGCGGTGCTCGGGCGGCGTGCCGCACGTCCTGCACCGCGGAGCGCCGAGCTCCCACGGGTCGTGGGTGTGGCCGCACCGGTCGCACTGGTCGCCGCGGGCGCGCTCGGCCCCGCACTGGGGGCAGACTCCCTCGACGTACCTGTCCGGCAGGAACCGTGCGCACCTGGGGCAGTAGGTCGCGTCCATGTCGTGCTCGCGCAGGTGGCCGTTTGCGAGCATGCGGCCGAACAGCTCGTGCACCGTCGCGCGGTGGTGCGCCGCCGACGTGCGGGAGTAGAGGTCGAAGCGTATCTCCATGCGCTCGATGGCCTCGACGATCTGCGGGTGGACGCGGTCGACGAGCTGCTGGGGCGTTATGCCCTGCTCCTCGGCCGCGATTGTGATGGGCGTGCCGTGCTCGTCCGAGCCCGACACGAGCACGACGCGGTCGCCCCGCATCCTGCGGAACCGCGCGTAGATGTCGGGCGGGACCAGGTGCCCGGCCAGGTGCCCCAGGTGGATGGGCCCGCTGGCGTAGGGCCAGGCCGTGCATACCAGTACGTTGTCGACCATGTGCACCGGACTCCAGGGGAGGGGGTGGCGATTTATAAACCTTCCCCATCGCCAGTCGGCCGCCGCGCGGGGGTTGCGCCGACGTTCAGCGTCCGTACCACTGTTCACCGTACGTCCCTCAAGGGGCTTATAAGCCCCGCGCAGAAGGGGAGGCCAGAGAAGGACGGTGTCGGAGATGAACCACAGAGATGGCAGCAAGGTGTCAAGGGGCGCGACGGCGCTCGCGCTCGCGCTCGTGATGCTCGTGTCGGTGCTGGCGACGGCCGTGTCGGCCTACGCCGATACGAAGGAAGAGGGCACGGCCCCGCCGGACGGGGCCGAGGTCGTGGCAGTGCCAGAGGAGGACGACGGGCTCGTCATCCCGCCCCCCTCCGAGGACAAGGCCCCCCGCGCCCCCGTGGTCGAGAGGAAGGTCGTGGACGAGGACCAGGACGGCTTGGCCGACGGCGGCTCGTGGGTGTTCGAGATCCACATCCGCGTGGACCGCGACGGCGACGGCAACTACGAGTACGCGATGGACCTCGTCATCGTCTGGAGCTGGTGGGACCCTGACGAGGACGGCGTGGTCGAGGTCTGGAAGTGGTCCTTCCTGTTCCGCGATGCGCTCGACCCCAACGACGACGGCATCCGCGAGGCCGCGCGGGGCTTCCGATGGGAGCGCGAGGTCGTGGACAAGGACTCCGACGGCAACCCGGAGCGGGTCACGGCCGACCGGTGGTACCGGCTCGTGCTGGACGTCCGCACCGCCCTCACGGAGGACCCGGCCGTTCCCGTGCGCTCCGGCGTCGAGGCGATCGTCGGTACGTCCGCCATGGAGCAGGTCAGGTGGCGCCAGTGGGCCGGCGACGGCGTGCCCGAGCTCGTTCGGACCAAGCATGTCGGCCGCGAGGTCGTCGACAAGGATTCCGACGGCAACCCCGAGTACGCGACCAAGTCCAACGCTGGCAGGACCATCATCGACCGCGACTCGGACGGCAATCCCGAGTACAGGCGCGCGCACCGCAACGTCATGGAGCTGTTCGACCGCGACGACGACGGCCGATGGAACGCGGCGCACGTGACGCGCGCCGGGTACGAGGTCATCGACCGCGACGACGACGGCACACCCGAGTACGAGCACAAGTGGAGCTACGATGACTGGTTCTACTACGGTGTGCCGGACAGGGTCGTCCGCGCCTACGACGAGGACGCCGAGGAGGACGAGGGCGCCTCCGAGATGCCCCCGCTCGAGACCCTCGGGCTGTGAGAGGCCCAAGAAGGCTCACCCCCCAGCCCCCCCGGGCCCCTGGATGGACGCCCCGCCCGCCCCCCTCCGGGCGGGGCGCGCCGGGGCCCGGCCACCCATTTTTCTGACTGGCCGACGCGCCTGATCGCGGTCGGCGGCATCTGCCGAGGGGCAAATCTTGAATACGCCCCGCCCCATGGACGTTCCGTGGCGCGCTTGCCGGTCCTTCTGATCGCGACGGTCGCGCTTCTCACCACGGGCGTCATGTTCCTCGCCATTGCAGCCGCGCAGGGCGATGTCCGCCTCTACCTCGTGCTCGTCATCCCCGTCGTCACGGGAGAGGGCGCGGCCTTCGCGATCGGCGCGCTGGCGCTCATGGCCGGGACCCTCATGGCCCTCGTCGCCCTTCCCCTGGCAACGGCGGCACGCGCCGGGCCTCCCGAGGCGCCCCCCGCGACGGGGACCCAACCGGCCCCCGCGGCCGAGGGGGGGTCCTCCTCCTGGGGTGGCGTGGTCTTCATCGGCCCCATCCCCATCGTCCTCGGCTCGGGCCCGGGGATGCGGCGGTACATGCTCGTGGCCTCCGTGGTCATGGCCCTATTGCTTCTGGTGTTCGTCGTGGGCGCCCTGCTCCGGTGACGCTGGCCGCCACCTTCGCCCACCCCCCGTGGGACGCCTTATATGCCCGCTCCCCCTTATGTTCCCCAGGCCCAGAAGAGGTGGGCGAATGATGAACGAGGAAGCGCTCGCACCCCATATAGAGGACATAACCCGGGTGCTCGGGAACAAGGTGGAACGGGAGTTGATCGCGAAGGAGCTCGAGGAGTTCCTCCAGGTGTACCGCGTGCCGCTCGGCATCGCCAAGGAGTCCATCGTGCGCAAGCACGGCGGCAACCCCAAGGCGCTGGCCGCGTCGGTCGTCCGCAAGCTCGCGGAGCTCAGGGCCGACGAGCCCTCGGTCGACCTGCTGGTGCGCGTGGTGACGGCCAACCGCAAGACGGTCCAGGTGGGGTCCGGCCCCAAGGAGATCGTCTACGGCATCATGGACGACGGCACCAAGACGGTGCAGTACACCGCATGGGACGCCTCGAACTTCCCCTACGCGCGCGGCGACGTGCTGCGCGTCGTGGGGGCCTACACGAAGCCGTGGAGGGACGAGGTCCAGGTCAACCTGGGCGACCGCGTGGCCGTGACCAAGGAGGCCGACGACGCGCTGCCGCTGCCGCCCCTCGGGGCGGCGACGGGGGGCCCCGGCGGCGCGCCCGGGGAGTCCGCGGGGGCCGTCAAGGTCCGCGACTTCCGCACCGGCTTGCGCGGCCTGGACGTCGTGGTTCGCGTGCTCGCGGTCGGCCCCCGCAAGGTCACCGTCAAGGGCGAGGAGAGGACCGTCTGGGGCGGCACGGTCGCCGACGAGACCGGCAGGTCCGAGTTCTCCTCGTGGAACGACTTCGACCTCAAGGCCGGCGAAGTCATACGCCTGCGCGGCGGCTACATCAGGTCGTGGCGCAGCGTGCCCCAGCTGAGCTTCGACTCGCGCGACTCGATCGAGCGGCTGCCCGACGACACGCTGCCGAGCGCGGAGGTGCTGGACGTCGAGACCGTCGTGGCCATCGAGGAGCTCGAGCGGCGCGGGGGCGCCCAGGCCGTCGCGGTCCAGGGCATCGTCATCGAGGTCCGGGAGGGCTCGGGGCTCGTCTTCCGGTGCCCCGAGTGCCGGCGCGTCGTCCGCAAGGGCGCGTGCTCGGTGCACGGCCGCGTCGAGGCCACGCCCGACCTCCGGGTCAAGGGCGTGCTGGACGACGGCACCGGCGCCATCAGCTTCGTCATGGGCCGCGAGCTCACCGAGGGGCTGCTGGGCAAGACGCTCGACGAGTGCAAGGCGATGGCCCAGGAGGCCTTCGACGCCGAGGTCGTGCGCGACCTGCTCGCCGACCGGCTCGTCGCGCGCCCGGCCCGCATCGTGGGGAACGTCCTCGCGGACGACTTCGGGCTCATGATGATAGCGAACCGCGTCTCGGACGTGGAGGTGGACGTCAGGTCCGAGGCCCGCGCCCTGCTCGACCAGGCGGAGGTGGAGTGAATGGCCCGCTCCCGCGAGGTCGCCTGGCGCATCTTCGCGGACGAGTACATGTCATCGTCCGTGGAGGAGCGCGGGGAGGGCGAGTACGCCCCCAACCACGTCATCACCCCCCTGGGCGCGATGGTCAACCGCGTCTACGTCGTCGGGGTGCTGACGGACCTGGTGAACAACGGCACCGACGAGGAGCCGTTCTTCCGGGCCCGCCTGCAGGACCCCACGGGCATCTTCTACCTGTCCGCGGGCCAGTACCAGCCTGAGGCCGCGAAGGCCCTGGCCGCCCTCCAGACGCCCGCCTTCATCGCGATGGTCGCGAAGACCCGGACCTACTCGCCCGAGGAGGGCGTGATGCACGTCTCGCTGCGGCCCGAGGTCATCAAGCAGGTGGGCGCCGAGGAGCGCGAGCTGTGGGTCCTCGAGGCAGCCCGAAGCTCGCTGCGGCGCGTCGCGGCCATGCGCGACCTGGCCGCGATGCAGACCCCCAGCGTCGACGAGCTCGTCCGCCTGGGCCACGGGCCTCGGCTGGCCGCGGGCGCCGTCAAGGCGCGCGAGGCCTACGGCGAGGTCGACGTCGAGCGGTACGAGCGCGTCGTCCTGGACGCGCTGCGGTTCCTGCTCTCGGAGGAGGCGGCCGGCGAGGGCGCGCTGCCCGAGCCCGAGGGGGTGCCCGAGGACGCCCTCGGGGACCTGGGCAAGGGGCCTGCGGCCCCCCGGGCGGCCGCCAAGGCGCCGCCCCAGCCCACGCTCGCGCCGGTCGCGGCCGCACCGGCCACAGCCCCCACCCCCGCCCCCGACGCGGGGGGCCCGCCCAAGGCCCCCAGGACCGAGGAGGAGATGGACGACGTCGTGCTGGGCCTGGTCAGGGAGCTCGACGAGGGCGCCAAGGGCGCTGCCTACGACGCCATCCTCGAGCGCGCCCGCGAGCGCGGCATGGACCGGGACGCCTTCGAGGAGACCATCAACCGGCTGCTGGACCAGGGGCTCATCTACGAGCCCATCCTGGGCCAGATCAAGCTCATCTGAGCGGCCTCCGATGGCGCCGCCTGCCCAGGGGGCCCCGGACGGCAGGGGCCGGGCGACCCTCCCAGCTCGGGGCCTTCGAACGGCCCCGACTCCCCCTCTTCCCATCCCCCCTTGTCCCGTGCCAGGCCATGATCCCGTGAGCACGGGGACGTGACCCCCGACGGATGGGCCGGTCGGGCCACTTTCGCTCCACCCCCCGACCAAGTGTTAAATACGGCCTCCGCCGTCCCTGGGGCCACAGGGGTGCGAAGATGGACGTCAGGATAGAGGATGTCAGGCCGCAGATGGTCATGGGCCTGACCAGGAAGGGCACCTACCAGATGATCCCCCAGATGATGGGCGAGCTGTTCCATCACCTGACCGCGAAGGGGGCCCAGATAGCCGGGATGCCGACATTCGTGTGCCACGAGACGAGCGTCGAGGAGGTCAAGAGGGCGGGCGCCGAGGGGCGCGCCGTCGTCGAGGTCGTCGTCCCCGTCTCCGGGAAGGTCGAGGGCGCCGGCGACATCAAGTGCTACGAGCTGCCTGGGGGGAAGATGCTGACGGCCGTGCACAAGGGGCCGTACGAGCAGCTCGAGCGGACCTACCAGGAGATGTTCTCGTGGATCGGCAGGGAGCGGAGGAGGGTCGTCGGCCCGATACGGGAGACGTACCTGAACGACCCGAGGCAGGTCGGCCCCGAGGAGACCCTGACCGAGATCCGCATACCCATCAAATGAGCGGTCCTTCCCCCCCCCACTGGCACGTCCAGGGGACGCATCGACCAGGGATGGCAGCGGGAGCGCCGGGCTTGGCGCCTTGCCTCATCTTCTGTCGCTTCGCTTGTACCTGTTCCCGCAATGGGGGCACCTGTCGTTGTGGATAGTCAGGAGCTTCCCGCACTCCCCGCACCTGTACCTTTTGGCCTCCCTCTCGAGGAATGCCGGCATGCCCCGCCTCTTGATGTAGTTCAGGTTCTCCAGGAAGCTGTAGTTGTGGCACCTGCTGTACCGGTCCTCGAGGGCCAGGAGGTTCTCGCACGGGTAGTCTTCGCATTTATAGCAGAAGTCGATCTCCTGTCTGGCCAGCTTCCTGCAGAGCCCCCTCTTGTGGATGCAGCCCCGGCCCCGAGGGCGACATCCGACGCAGTTGGGCTTCGACGGGTCGACGACCCAGCTGCAGAGGTTGCAGTTCATGCCGCAGGGGGCGACAAGCTCCCTTCTCATCCGGACCATACGGATAGACCGAACCGCAGGGGCCGGTTATAGACCTTGCTGCGTGTCACGTGGGGCCACGCCCGGGCGTGGTCGCAGGGCCGTTGGCGCGCCCGAGACCCACGGCCCGTCGGCCCCGTCTCAATGGTGGCCCTCGACGACCTCGACGAGCACCCCGCCGAAGCCCTTGGGGTGGGCGAATCCCACCTTCATCCCGCCCGCGCCCTGCCGCGGGGCCTGGTCGATGAGGGGCACGCCAGCGACCTTGAGGGCCTCCAGCGCGGCGGCGGCGCTCTCGACGTGGAAGGCGATGTGGTGGATGCCCGTCCCGCGCTTCTCGATGAACTTGGCTATCGCGCTCTCGGGCGACGTCGGCTGCAGGAGCTCGAGCTTGGTCTCCCCCACCGGGAGCATGGCCACCTTGACGCGCTCGGATTCGAGCGTCTCGACGGCCGCGACCTTGAGCCCGAGGCCCTCGACCCAGGGCCTCATGGCCGCCTCCAGGTCCTGCACGGCGATGCCTATGTGGTCTATGCGGCTCATGGGGCGCGCAATCGTGCTCGGGGTAGATGAGCCTTCTGGGGACGCCCTGGGCCGTCCGCCGGCGCGACGTCGTGCCAGGAGCACCCGGGCGCCCTGGTGACGGGCCAGGAGGGCCCGTTGACCGTTCCAACGCACACCGCAAAGGCCATATGGGGGTGCTTCCTATCCCCGCGCCATGTGGCGTAGGACCACCGTCGCATGCCTGCTCCTGCTCCTGCTTGCCGCCGCGGCGCTGCCGTTCGCGCTCCCCCACGCCTCCGCGGTGACGCCCACCGAGATCGTAGTGGGCCCGGACGAGACCACGGTGTGGGAGAACGACGACAGGTTCCTCGAGGCCCGCATCACCATCTACGGCACCATGGTCGTGCGCAACTACCACATCACCTACAACATCACCCAGAGCGGCCTGGTCGCCTTCATCGTCATGGACGGTGGCTCGCTGACGTTCGAGGACGTCACAATCCAGGCCGAGCAGGACTCCAAGGACATGTTCTTCAAAGTCGAGGGCCTCTTCATCGCCAATCGGTGCTCCCTCGACAACTTGAGCGGGAGCTTCTACGACGGCGGCGGCATCAAGTGCGTGGGCGGGACCGTCGAGCTCGTGGACACGACGATAAAGGACTGCGAGTCGATGGCCGTCTTCGCCTCGGGCGCGTCCGCCCACGTCACCCTGGAGAACTGCACGCTCACCAACGGCGCCTACGGCATCGTCCTGAAGGACGGCGCCACAGTGGTCGCGCGCAACACCACCATCGAGAACTACACCTTGGTCGGCATGACCCTCAACAAGGCCAAGGCCACCCTCGAGAACTGCAGGATCAGGCCCAAAACCACCGCCAACGACACGAAGGGCATCGGGGCGCTGACCTCGGAGCTGGAGCTGCTCTCGACCGAGGTGTCCTACTGCAAGCAGGACGCCCTGGAGCTCATCAAGGAGACGACGGCGCAGATCACCTCCTGCGAGCTGCATCACAACACGGTGGGCGTCCGCATGACCGAGCTGGACGGGGACGTCACAATCAAGGGGTGCCGCATCCACCACAACCTGGACGGCCTCAACATGTACATCTGCGCGGGCGTCTCGGTCGAGCAGACGCACCTCGTGGACAACACCAACGGCCTCTCGTCCAAGGACTGCCCCGGCGACGGGTACATGCTGCGAGGATGCCACATCGGCAACAACACCCAGCTGGGTGCCTACGTCGTGGGCAAGGGCCTCCACGAGGACGGTACGGTGTGGACCGACCTGGAGGGCCGCCCCAACGGGGTCGGGCGCCTCATCCAGCTGTGGACCCTCGGCATCCACGTGAGGGACAGCAACGGCAGGAACGTCACGCTGGCAGAGGTCAAGGTCAGGATGGCGAACGGCACCCTCGAGGCCAACCACACGACCGACTCGTACGGCAATGTCACGGGCGGCATCGTGCTGGAGGGCTGGAGGGTCCTCTCCAACGGCACGCGCGTGGACGCGGGCGGCCACCGGGTCACCATCAAGTCCGGCGAGGCGACGGTCAAGAAGACCGTCGTGATGGCCGAGGACTGGAACATCGACCTCACCCTGGGGGAGGTCGTCCCGGTCTCCCCGCTGCGCACGCCCCTCGGCTGGGCCGTCATCATCCTCATCTTCGTGGCGATAGGGTGCGGGGCCGCGTACTGGTACCTGCGGCTGCGCTAGGGGGCCAGCAGGGCGCGGCCGAGGTCGCGGGCGCGGCCCAGGAGGTCGGGTCGACGTGCCGCCTCGCCTGGCCCCTCCAGCCCCTCCGCGAGCAGCTCGCCGGCGACCTCGAACCCCAGCGTGCGCGCGGCGGCGATGACCTCGCCCCGCGCGCCGTCGAACATGGCCCGCCCCTGGGACGCGACGAGGACGATGGCGGCGCGCCTGTGGGGGCCCGCGTTGGTCGCGACGCGCCCGCCCCGCTCCCTGAGCATCCACATCGCCTGCAGCCTGTCCACGATGGCCTTGAGCGGCGCGGGCAGGCCCCTGAAGTAGACCGGGGAGGCCACGACCAGCACGTCGGCGCAGCGCAGCAGTTCCTCGATCGGAGGCCAGTCGTCCCCCTCGGCCTTGCAGCCGCCCTCCGGGCCAGGGGCCGCGCATCCCTTGCAACCCGTGCAAGGCCCCACGCGGACGCCATATGCCTCGACCGTGTGGACCTCGACATCGCTCCTCGTGGACCGTGCGCCCTCCACGACCGCGTCCAGCAGCGCGCGCGAGTTGCCTCGGCGCGGCGAGCCGACCAGGGCCACGAGGACAGGGGGCATGCGACCGCCAGGGCCATCACCGCGCTGGCTTATCACCTTTGGGTCCGGACCCCCCAGCCGTTAAATACCCGGCCCCCCATCTGAGACCACGGGGCACCATGTGGCGCCCGTGGGCCGGTGGTCTAGCGGTCATGACGGCGGTCTTACAAGCCGCAGCTCCCCGGTTCGAACCCGGGCCGGCCCACCACCCTTGCCGCGCCGCGTCCGTTTCGGGCGGCACCACATTGTGACCCGTTCATCCCACGGCCCGCGAGCGCGCGCGCCTGGCTTCCGCTCGGAACGTCCGGCTGTTCTCGCGCGGGGACCGCATCACCGCTCGCGCCTGCGCACGATGACCGCGACCGCGGCGACGGCCCCGATGGCGGCCAGTGACATGACCGCGGAGGCACCCGGCAGCGGGCCGCCCTGGTCGATCTCCCACTGCGGGTCGACGGAGATGGTGTAGTCCACCGGGCCCGCGGTGTCCGTGCCGATGGGCCAGTCCTTGTTGTCGATGACGACATAGTACCGGTCCGGCGTGCGCGGCGTCCAGCTGTAGGCGAAGGCGTCCGCCTTCAGGCCCTTCTTGTAGCCGTCCCCCTCGAAGAAGACGAACGTCACCTGCGGGTTCTTCCTGTAGGTCTGGAAGTTGACCTCGTTGAGCAGATAGACGTCAGCGGGGCGGTCGCCCAGCACGGTCACCTTGACCGAGACCTTGTCGCCCTTCCTGATGTCCATGACGTAGGCGACCCAGCCGTCGCGCATGACGGCGGCTTGGCTCTCGCCCGTCTCCGGGTTGGGGTCGATGAAGGTCTTCTGCGTGTTGTGCTCGACCGCCTTGATGACGATGTCGCTGTCGCCGTAGTTGCGCTGGATGATGATGTCCTTGGAGGCGGAGGCCGTGACCTCCTTGGCGTCGATGACCGTGAGGGTCACGGCGTAGATGCCGGGCAGAGCGTACACGTGGGTGGGGTTGGCGAGCGTGCTCGGGTCGGAGCCGTCGTCGAAGTCCCACGAGAACGTGATGCGGCCCTCACCATCGATGTCGTAAGAGCCGACGGACGTGAAGTGGATCGTCATGTTGGTCCACAGGTCGTCGGGATTGTCGGTGATGTTGAGGACCGGGACCGGCCTGTGGTTCATGGGCTCGATGTAGACCTTGGTCGTGGCCGTGGACTGGAGCAGCCCGTCGGTCACGTAGAGCGTGACGGTGTAGGTCGCGGTGATCTTGTAAGTGTGCGTGGCGGATGGGGACTCGGACCAGTCGGTCCTGCTGTTGTCGCCGAAGTCCCACTTGTACTTCATGATGTCCTCCGAGTCGGGGTCGGACGACCTTGCGGCGCTGAAGCCGATGATGGCATCGGTCTCGGCGTAGATGGTCTGCGGCGGGACCGCGATGGGCGCGTTGTTGGTCTTGATCCACAGGTGCGTGCGGCCGAACTTGACCCCGTCGAAGACGTTGAGGCTGATGTTGTACTCGCCCTCGACGAGGAACCGGTGGCCCACGTCGACCCCCCCGAGCTCGTTGGGGTTGTCGTCGGTGGCGAAGACGTCGTGGAAGGACCACGACCACCGCTGGATCGGTATGCCGTCCGGGTCGTAGGACTTTGCGCCCGAGAACCGGACGAGGTCGCCCAGGTTCACGCGGACCTCGCGCCCGCGGTACTGCGGGGTGCCCACGGCCGGCGTGACGTCCATCCACGGCACGCCCGAGACCTCTATCATCGCGATGGGCTCGTGGTTGGGCTCGACGCGCACGATGACGTTCTTGCGGACACGGCCGCTGGTCTCGTTGCCGTCGAAGGCCTCGAGGGTGACTGTGTAGGTGCCGGGGTTGGTGTAGGTGTGGTTGAGCTGGGTGGCGGTCGAGGTGACGCCGTCCCCGAAGTCCCACTTGACGGTGACCGCGTCATCGTCGGGGTCGGTCACGGCAGCGAGCCACTCCATCGGGATGTAGGTGTAGGTCGTGAGCTCGTCAGGGACCGTCTCGAAGAGGCCCGCTGGGTCCTTCACCTTGATGATGACGATGGGCGGGTGGTTCTTGTAGAGCACGCGGAACGTCACGCTGGTCTCGTTGGCGAAGTAGAGCGAGTTCGACACGTTGAGCTTGACGGTGTAATAGCCCGGGTCCTTGAAGCTGCGGGTGTAGTTGTCCTTGTCGTACACCGGTGGGTACTCCAGGCGGTCGAAGCTCCAGACGAAGACCAGCGGCTCGCCAGTGGGGTCGCGGGAGCCGCGGCCGTCGAAGAGTATGGGCTCGTTGTTGAAGTAGGTCTTGCCGGTCAGGTTGTAGTCGTAGGGGGAGTTGATCTCCACGTGGGGGACGGGGTTGATCCACGGCAGCTTGAGCGCGCTTGAGAGCACGATCTCGGTCTCGGACATGAAGCCGCAGTAGACCTTCAGCCGGTTGTTGCGGTCGTCGATGGTGTCGACGCGCCAGACCTTGAACCACACGCGGGCATTGGTCATGTCCTTGCTGACCTCGGGCTCGTTGAAGTAGACCGTGCCCTTGATCACGACGTGCTCGGGCGTGGCGTTGAAGACTGTCGTGTAGGCGGGGAAGTCCACGACCGTGTCGTTGCGGCCGTCGCCGTTGCGGTCGATCTCGGCCTTGAACCGCACCGTCTTGCCAGGGACGTTCTCGGAGTTGATGAAGCAGTCCAGGACCGCCTCGAGCTCGGCGTCGTACTTGGACGACAGCTTCTGGCCCGCGCGGTAGGGATAGGAGAACATCCGGCCGTAGTCAGCGCCAGGCTGTATCGAGGCCACCGCCTGGGGCCCCCTGCTGGTCTGGTGGAAGTCCAGGAAGAACGGGCCCAGGTCGGCGCGGTTCGAGTTCAGCACAAGCGCCATTGGGTCGTTCCCGAAGCCCGTCTGCATCGGCACGGGCTCGAAGGCCTCGTCGATGGCCTCGGCCGCCGCGGGAGGGGCCAATGGGTCACCCCACATGGCGAGCGCGGCTAGGCTCGGGGCAAGCAACATGATGATGGCTAGTACGGCCCTTGTCTTCATCCGAATCCCCCTGTTGGACTATATATCCAGTATCCCTGGAGAGCTGCTGGGGTGTACGGTCGTATAGGGCTTCCCATATATATAGTTTTATAATTTCTTCACTCGTCAGTCGGCTGCTGGACCGGCGCGGCGAGCGACGCAACGCCCCGACCGCGGGCGCCCCGGCGCATCTGCGCCATGGTGCCTTCCGGGCGGTATTGGGGGGCAGTGCCGCACAGGGCGCCGGGCCCTGCGGCGCACAATTTTCCCCGGGGGCCCCCGCGACCGCCGGTGCGCGGGCCCCCTCCCCCCCACGGCCACGCCCGCTCCGGGGGCCCGTTCGTGCGTGCTTACCAAACGTTTATAAAGGGGATTCTGTATGACGCCTCTTTACCCACGGGTGATGACCTCTGGAGCAGCCGCTATCCAGGTTTGAGAGGGCCCGCATCATAGGCGCGAGAGCACTCCAGCTCTCGATGGGGGCGCCGGTCCTCATAAGGGTCGCGGAGGACATCACCGACCCGGTCCGCATCGCCAGCATGGAGTTCGAGGCGGACGTGATCCCCATCACGGTCAACCGCCGCAACAAGGTGCGGTTCAAGTGGGAGTGAACCCACCCAGGAGCTGACGTTCAATGGAAGGCACGACCTCGATGGCGGGCGACGCGCCCCTCCTCGTACCTGAGGACCTGTACCTCACCTCGGGCGTGCACATCGGCACGCAGCAGAAGAGCGCCGACATGCGCCCGTTCATCTTCAAGGTCCGCAACGACGGGCTCTACGTCCTCGACATCAAGGCCACCGACCAGCGCATCCGCACCGCCGCGCAGTTCATCTCGCGGTTCGACCCCACCAAGGTCCTCGTCGTGTGCCAGCGCCAGTACGGCCAGAGGCCCGCGAAGGTCTTCGCCGGCACCTTCGGCGGAAGCGCCATCGTCGGCCGGTTCGTGCCGGGCACGCTCACCAACCCCAACCTCGACGGCTTCTTCGAGCCCGACATCATCGTGGTCACCGACCCGTCGGCCGACCAGCAGGCGCTGCGCGAGGCCGTCAACATCGGCATACCCGTGGTGGCGCTCGTGGACGCGAACAACGAGCTCAAGTACGTCGACCTGGCAATACCCGCGAACAACAAGGGCCGCCGCAGCCTCGCGCTGGTGTACTGGCTCCTTGCCCGGGAGGTCCTGAAGGCGAGAAGCCTCATCACAAAGGACGAGGAGTTCAAGCCCCAGGTCGAGGAGTTCGAGGCAACGCTATGAGGGAGCCCGTCGTCGCAGGCAGGTTCTACGAGGGATGGGACAAGGGACTGAGGCGGCAGATCGAGAACTGCTATCGCCACCACCTCGGGCCCGGCGCGCTGCCCGCCGTCAAGGAGGGTGCCCCCTCCGGCCCCGTCGGATGGGTCGTCCCGCACGCGGGCTACATGTACAGCGGCCCCATCGCCGCCCACTCCTACGCCGACATGGCGTCACGGGGTGTCCCCCCCACCGTCGTCGTGTTCGGCACCCAGCACCACACGACGCGCACGGTCGCGGTCACGCTCGAGGACCACCTGACGCCCATCGGCGTCTGCAGGGTCGACCCCGAGCTCACATCCGCCGTGGTCAAGGGCCCCATCGAGGTGAACGACTACGTGCACATGGGGGAGCACTCGCTCGAGGTGCAGCTGCCCTTCCTGCTGCACCTGCGAAGCGATGTGCGCATCGTGCCCATCGCGGTGGGGATGGTCGACCACGCGACCGCCGTCGAGGTGGGCAGGACGGTCCGCGCCGCGTTCAAGGACAGGCCCCTCGTGGCCGTGGCCTCCACCGACATGACCCACCACGACTTCGTGGGCACGGCCACGAGGAAGGATGTCGAGTGGCTCGCCGCGAGAGACCGCCTCGCCATCGACCGCATCCTCGCGCTCGACCCCAAGGGCCTCCACGACGTCGTCCTCGACAAAGGCATCACGATGTGCGGCATGCCGCCCGTGATGGCGATGATGGAGACGATACAGCCGACCAAGGCGTCCCTGCTCAAGTACGCGTGCTCTGCGGAGGTCGCGCCCTCTGACTACGTCGTGGGCTACGCCTCCATCCGGGTGGAGCGCTGACGGGGCGGCCGTCGCCCCGCCCTCCCGAACGCCCCCTGCGCCGCCGTGCGGCCTATGGCCCGGCGAGGGCCTCCGCGGGCTCGAGGGCTGCGGCCCTCCTTGCGGGCAGCGCGGAGCCTGCGAGGGCTGCCACGAGCGCGGCGAGGAGAGACGCGCCCACCACCCAGGGCACGGTGCGGCCGGGCGCTAGCCAGACCCCGACAGCGTCCATCTCGAGCCTTCCGGTCGAGAGGGTCGAGGTTACGATGTGCCCCGTCAGGAAGCCGATGCCCCACCCCATCATCGCGATGAAGAGCGCCTCGTACGTCACGAGGCGCACGACCTCCGCCCTGGTGAGGCCGAGCGCCCGCAGCGTGCCGATCTCCCTGCGCCTCTGGGAGACGCCGAGCAGCACCGTGTTGGACACGCCGAGCAGCATGGTGGCGAGGATGACGCCGACGGCCACCACCAGCCATCCGTAGATGGACGCCCTGAGGCCCTCCGCGACGTCGGAGAGAGCGCGCTCCCCCGCCGTGGTGACGTACCAGGACGTGACCCTCGAGGAGGCGGCCGCGAGGTCTGTCGCGAGGACCTCGATGTCGATGCCCTCGGATTGCACCGCCACGGACACGGCCTCGCACCTCGGCCCGGCCGCGGTCGCGCCCGCGCCCGTGGCGTTGGCGAGGTGCCCCAGCGTCACGAAGGCGAACCAGTCCGTGGAGGAGTCCCTGTCGAGCACCCCCGTGAGCGTGAGCCCGGACAGCGACCACATGCGGCCGACGGTCATGCTGCCCCCCGAGCGGAGCGCCTCGGCCGGCGCGGTGAGCCAGGTCGCGTTCCTGGGCGCGAGCGCGAGCGCCGACCCGAGCGGGGCGGACCCGTATGCGTCCTCCCAGAGGGCGTAGCCCAGGACGAGCTGGGGCCCCGCGCCCGCGGGCAGGGCCCCGCCCAGGGCGAACTGGGAGTACGTGTGGTACGTGGTGTAGGGCGTGTCGATGCCGAGCGCGGGGTCGACGCCCAGGAGGCGCACCGCCTGCGCGTCCAGGCCCCCGAGCTGGCGCTGCCACAGCAGCCGCTCCGTGTAGGGGTAGACCCCGATGTCCTGCGCACTGGCCGATGACTCCTGCGCGATGCGGCGCATGGCATCCACCTCCGGCGGGTCCAGCAGCCTCGGCGCGAACAGCCCTACGTAGGCGCCCTCCTCGGCCACGGCGAAGTCGGCGATGGGGAGCACGGGCGTCACCTCGCCCCTTGCGCCGAGCACGACCGGGACGGCCGGGTCCTGCAGTCCCACGCTCAGCGACGCGACGATGACCAGGAACGCGACCGCCACCGCGACGGCCACGATGGTCGCGCCCGTCCGGACCGGGTTGCGCATCGCCTGGGCGAGGATGTAACCGTAGGCGCCGGTGCGCAGCGTCTCCCTCTCCGGCCCCTTGCTCTCCGCCGCCCCGCCGCCGGCGCGCGCGCCGCGCGCCTTACTGGCCCTGGCCAAGCAGCACACCGTCCCTCAGGCGGAGGACCGTCCCCGCCCGCTTCGCGACCTCGGGGTCGTGGGTCACCACCACCACCGTCCGGCCGTCATGCGTAAGGGCCTCGAGCAGGTCCAGGATTGATGCGCCCGTCTCGTGGTCCAGGTTGCCCGTGGGCTCGTCCGCGAGCACGAGGGCGGGGTCGTTGATGAGCGCGCGCGCGACCGCGAGCCGCTGCCGCTCGCCTCCCGAGAGCCGTGCCGGTGTGTGGTCCCACCTGTCGCGCAGCCCCACGCGCTCGAGCAGTCCCATAGCCCTCTCCAGAGGGGGCTCTGGCGCGAACATCGTCGGCAGCAGCACGTTCTCGACGGCATTGAGCACGGGCACGAGGTTGAAGAACTGGAACACGAACCCCACGTTCCGGCGCCGGAACTCGGACAGCGAATCGTCGTCGAGCGCGGAGAGGTCCCGACCCCCGACCCGGACGGTCCCCTCGGTGGGCGTGTCCATGGCCCCGATCAGGTTCAGGAGCGTCGTCTTCCCCGAGCCGGACGGCCCCTGGACCGCCGCGAGCGCGGCCTCGGGCACCGACAGGCTCACGTTGCGCAGCGCGATGACCTCGCGGTCGCCGGACCTGTAGGCCTTCGTCACCTGCTTGAGTACGATGGCGTTCCCGGCCGCCTCCCGGCCACCCACGCCCGCTCCGTCGCCGGCATCGCCCCTCTCGCCATCCCTGCGCCCGCCCTTGTCACTCATACCTTAGAGCCTCCGTCGGCCGCTCTCGTGCGGCCCTCCTTGCGGGGTAGTAGCCGGCCACCGAAACAGCGCCCATGGCGATGAGGGCCGCGGCCGCCATGACCCACCAATCGAGGTGAGGGGGGGCGACGAGCGCGTCCCCCGCAAGGGCGTCCACCGCCCACGTCGCTCCCGCCCCCGCGAGGAGCCCCGCCCCGAGGCCTATGGCGCCGAGGAGCGCGACCTCGGCCAGCACCAGCCGTGACACGCTCCGGCGCCTGGCGCCCGTCGCCCTCAGCGTCGCGAGCTCGGCCCTGCGGTCCGCGACCGTGACGAGCATGGTGTCCGAAACGCCCGCGACCAGCATGAGGGCCATCGCCGAGGTGACGGCCCAGAGCCACGAGTCGAGCGCGCGCTGCGCCTGCCCGAAGGTGCGCTCGAACGACGCGCGGTCCCATCCGTCGTCGCGCACGACCGTCGGGGGGACCGCGCGGGCCAGCTCGTCCCCGAGCGCGCGCACGTCCGTCCGCGTGCCGTCGGCGACCGTGAGCACGAGCCGCGGGAAGTAGTAGACGCCCTCGTCCTCCTGGCCCAGCGCACGCAGCAGCGCGTGGACGGGGACGAAGACTCCATCGTCGAGCCCCCCGCCCTGGCCAGGGGCGAGGAGGCCCACCACCGTCGCGGCGAAGGGACCGCGGACCTCGGATTCCCACGCGGAGGCCGCGTCCAGGGGGTAGGCCTCCGCCGAGGGCAGCCTCCACGGGTCGGCGGATGCGTCGGGCCCCAGCGCCACCGTGCCGTTGACGGCCACGCCAGGGAACAGCCGGTCCCTGACGGACGAGCCGAGGACGCAGACCAGCCCCGCCGCATCGTCGTCCGCGGCAGAGAGGTGGCGCCCCATGTCGAGGGGTGCGCCCGGCGTCAGGCCAGGCGGCGATGCGATGGTGGGGCCCGCCTGCCCCGGGACGATGCCCCATAGGACGGCGCGAGCGCCGTCGCGCGGGACGGAGAGGGTGAGCTCGACGACGGGGTCGACCGCCCAGCCCCCTGTCACGCCATCGGCAGATGTGCCCTCCATGAAGGTGGCCGCGACGGCCTCGATGAGCGCGAGGTCCGAGGAGCTGTAGGGCGTCGGGGACGCGTGCTCCATGCTCACGTGCGTGGGCCGGGGGCGCGCGAGCTCCTCCTCGACCTCCCTGTGCAGGCCCGCGGACATCGACGCGAAGACCACGAAGAAGGCCACCACCACCGCCACGCCCGAGGTGGCGAGGGTGGACCTGAGGGGGCGGCGCGCGATGCCCCGTGTGATGTAGCGCCAAGTGGTGAGCGGGACCGGGCCTGTCAAGTCCACCGGCGGTCGCATTGAGGGCGAGCGTATTTATGGCTGTTGGTGGCGAGCTTGACGCTGACCACGGCGGCCTGGAGGGCCTCGGCCTCATCCGAGCTGCTTGCGCCTCATGAGGATGACGTAGCCCCCCGCGGCCGCGACCGCGATGATGAGGGCGGCCAGGATGGTGGTCCCTCCCCCCTTCATGACGCTCGGGGGGGGCGTGGGTGTGACGGGCGGGCCCTCGGCCTTCAGGCGGGTGACCTGGACGTCGACCCTGGCGTCATTGCCCGCGATGTCCGTGGCCACGACCGTGATGTTCTGGGACCCTTGGCGCAGGTGGATGGTGAGGTCGAAACGCCCGCGCGCGTCCACGGGCACCTCGATGCCGTTGATGGAGAGCGTCGCGCCCACGTCCGTCCTGCCGCTCACGTTGACGGCCTCGTCGTAGGTCGTGCCGCTGTAGGGGCTCTCGACCACGAGCGAGGGGGGCTCCGTGTCCAGGATGATGTGGACCACGACCTTGGCCACGTTGCCGAGCACGTCGCGCGCCTCGACCACGATTATGTTGTCGCCGCTCGTGAGCTGCGCGGGGCCCGAGAATGTCCCGTTGGGCAGCACCCTGGCAGAAGCGCCCTCGATTGTGAGCTCCACGTCGGGGGCGGTCGTGCCCTCGACCGTGTAGAGCGCCTCGTTGGTCTCCAGGTAGTCGCGCGCGGGGCGCGTGACCGTGAGGGGCGGGGGCTGGGTCCTCCTGATGACGGTGCGGTTAGCCTGGGCCTCGTTGCCCGCCCGGTCCCTGGCGGTGACCACGATGAGGTTGGTGCCCTCCACCAGGTCGACCACGTGCTCGTAGCTCCCGTTCACCGGCAGCGCGAACGCCCCGCCCACGGACAGCACGAGCCCCTCCTCCGTCTCGACCCTGCCCGCGACGCGGACGCGGTCGTCCTTCGTGAGGACGGGCTCGCCCTCGGCCGGGACGTCGATGGTCACCCAGGGCGGTGTCGTGTCCAGCCGGACGTGGAGCGCGACCGTCGCGCGGTTGCCCGCGGCGTCACGTGCCGTGAGTTGCAGGAGGTTGTCGCCCTCCATGAGGTCGACCATGAGCTCGAACGCGCCGTCGGGGCCCGCGACCGTCGCGGAGGCCAGGCCCGAGACGTTCGCGCCTGCCTCGGTCCTGCCGATGACGGGGAGCCGTGCCTCCCGCGTGAGGTACCTGTCGACGGGTGAGTCGATCGCCAGGGGCGGGGGCACCGTGTCGAGCGTCACGTTGGCCATGAGGAGGCGGTTGTTGCCCGCGCGGTCGCGCGCGAGCACGCGCACGACGTTGGGGCCCTCGTAGAGCCGCACCGTCTCCTTGAAGGAGTTGTCGGCGCCGATGGACTGCGCCATGCCGTTGACCCACACCTCGAGGTCCGGCTCCAGGACCCTGCCCTCGACCTGGACCATCGTCGCGTTGGTGAGCAGCCCGTCCCTCGGCGCCAGGATGAGGAGCTTGGGCAGGACGGTGTCGATGGTGACGTTGACCGTGGCGTTCCCCATCATGCCCGCGACGTCCTCGGCCTGGACCGTGATGGCGTGCGTGCCGTCCGGGACGTCGAGGTCCACCCTGATGGAGGCGATGTTGCCGAGCTCCCGCCATGGGTCCCCGTCGATGCGCATGCGGGCGGTCCTCAGGCCACTGCCGCCGTCCGCGGCCGCGGCGACGAGCAGGACCGTGCTCCGGTTGAGGAGCGCGCCCTCGAGGGGCTCGGATATGGTGACGACGGGGACGTGCCTGTCGGCGAGGACGATGAGGATGTTGCGGCTGCGGTTGACGCGCTCGACCTGCGTCGCGCTCTCGGTGGCCTTCGAGGCCGTCATGGCGTAGGGGGACCAGGGATTGCGCGCCATGTCCTCCATCGACCACTCCTCGGCGCTGAACAGCGGGATGTGCCCCAGGAGGTCGGTCTCGAGCTCCCGGTAGGTCTCGTTGGTGGCCTGGGAGGCCATGAGCACGCGCGCGCCCGGCACCGCGACGCCGTTCTGCCACCGCACGTCGATGTCGATGCGCCACCAGACGCGGATCCAGCCCCCCTCGTAGACGTTCCCGGACATGTAGCCCACGGTCGTCGAGTAGCAGTCTATGTGCGCGCGCCTGACCGCCAGGTCGGCCACCGCGCTGCCCGTGACGCGGCAGTTGCGCAACTGGACCGTCAGGTCCTCCGCGTAGAGGCCCTCGAAGGTGCTTCCGGTGATGATGAGGTCCTCGACGTTGTAGACCTGAGTGAGCGGCGCGAGCTTGTCGCCAGCGAGGATGACGCCCCACTTGTTGCCATCGAAGGTGTCGTCCTCGATCGTGGGCATCTCCTTCATGGCGTTGACGCGCAGCCCTGCCAGGCCGTTGCCGGTCAGGGTGTTGTCGGTGACCTCGAGCACGTTGATGCCCTGGCTCCAGACGCCGTTGCCGCCGTTGTCCCTGACCGTGTTCATCTTGATGTAGATGCGGGCCTTCGGGACCTCCAGCGCGGTGTCCGTCGTGGCCTTGACGCCGGTGCCGCCGTTCCCCGTGACCACGTTGCCACTGACCGTGAGGTCGCCCAGGCAGTACAGCGTCATCCCGTTGCCCTCGTTGTCCCGCAGCAAGTTGTCCGTGACGCTCATGACGCTCGTGTCCGAGGAGCCCGTGGCCATGAGCGTCTCGGTCGCGTTGATGTTCCCGACGAGCTCGTTGTCGTCGATGGTCAGGCGGCCGGTCGTGATGACGTAGAGCACACGCTCGACCGCGTCGTTGTAGGACACGTTGTTCCCCGTGATGGTGGCGTTGAAGTCGCCCCGGCCGATCGTCAGTCCGACGGTGGTGTCCTGGACCCTGTTGTGCCTGATGCGGTTGTCCCTGAGCAGAACGTCGGGGGCCGTGCCCGAGTTGCTGAGCAGCGCAACGTTCCAAACCGTGTTGTGCTCCATCGTGTTGTCGGCCACCACGATGGCGTGCGTCACGTCGCGCAGGTCGCAGTAGAGCCCGTAGGTGCCGTAGTTGTAGCTGATGACGTTCCTCTCGACGTGCGGTGCGGCCTCGATGATGCGTATCTCCGCGTCGATGGTGCTGTTGAGGTGGATGCCGGTGCCGGCGTTGTTGGTCACCGTGTTGCGCATGACCTCCATGCGGCCCCGCTGGGTCACGTTGCCCCTGTCGGAGACGCCCGTGCCGCCGTAGTAGAACTGGTAGCAGTAGTCGACCGCCAGGATGCCGATGCCGCGGTTGCCGCTGACGGTGTTGTCCTCGACGAGGAGGTCGGAGTCGAGCTCGACCAGGCCGGTGTAGTAGCCCGATACGTACCGGTAGAGGTACATCGTGGCCCAGTTCAGGTTGTCTGACATGGTATTGTTGCGCACTACGTAGTCGGCCTTGAGCTGCGAGCTCCCCGCGAGGCCGGCCTGGGAGTTGTATATCCATTGGTAGAGGAGGGCGGCGTAGCCGTAGTTGCCGTTCACGGTGTTCCGCTCAAAGATGACGTCGCCATCCAGGATGACGTCCGTGGAGTCGGTGTAGCCCGCCTGGGCGTACCTGTAGAGGTAGATGCCGTCGTAGAGGTTGTTGGACACGTTGTTGCCTATGTAGGACACGTCGCCTATGATGTGGGTGTCGCCCGCGGTCGCGCGGTCGCTGTAGGCGCCAAGGGAGATGAGGAGGCCCGAGTAGCCGTTGCTGGTGACCGTGTTGCGCAGGAATGTGACGTTCTGGTAGATGTCGGCGGACCTGGACCGCGATGAGGACGAGTAGCACTCGATGTAGACCCCACCGCCCTCGTTGCGTCGGATGGTGTTGTCGCGGACCCAGATGTCGCCCGTGATCTGGGTCGAGCCCTGCGCGCTCTGGTAGTTCCACAAGTCCGCGTAGAAGTAGAACCCGAAGCCCTTGTTGTCCTCGATGGTGTTGCCCTCCGCGGTGACCGTGCCGTTGAGGATCGCGTGGCTCGAGGAGTAGCAGGCGGCGTGCTTGTTGTAGTAGAACCCGTGATAGCCAGAGTTCTTGGAAAGCGTGTTGCCGAGGAACGTGGCGTTGGACACGACCCTAGCGACGCCCTTCTCGGCGCCCATCTCCTTGTAGGCGTCGTAGTAGACGAAACCGCCGTAGCCGGCGTTCGCGCTCAGGGTGTTGCCCCTGAACAGCACGTCGCCGCGCACGTCCGCGTCCGAGCCGTAGTAGCTGCGCGAGTAGGCGTAGACGTACGCGCCGTAGCCGAGGTTGCCCGTGAAGGTGTTGTTGACGAACCGGACCTGGCCCCTGACGAGGGCCGATGCATTGGGGTCGCCCCTGTTCTTCTGGGCGTAGGAGTAGATGTAGACGCCGCCGTACCCCTGGTTGCGGGCGATTGTGTTGCCGTCGAAGACGATGTCGCCGGTGATGGAGCAGTAGGCCGAATAGGACGCGTAGGCCTGCCTGTAGATGTAGACCCCCGAGCCCAGGTTGTCCTCGATGGTGTTGTCCTTGAAAAGGACGTCGCCGTCGTTCGTGCACACGCCCTTCTCGCCGCGGTCGGTGTTGGAGTAGCTGTTGACGTAGAAGGCATGGCCGCCGTTTTTGGAGATCGTGTTGCCCTCCATCCGCAGGTCGATGCGGACCCTGGCGTCTTGGCCGTACTGCTCGTAGATGGAGTTGTAGAGGTAGACCGTGTAGCTGTCCTTGTTGCCCGTGATCTTGTTGCCGACCATGTTGATGTCGGAGTCGATGAGCGCGTCCGAGCCATAGTAGATGGACATGGAGTTCTGGTAGTAGACCGTGATTGACGCTGAGTTGTCTCGGATGGTGTTGTTGTTGACGTTGATGGCGCCCTTGGACGTTATCTTCCCGTGGGTGGCGCCCTGGTAGTTGTACATGTAGGTGTACACGTAGATGGAGTAGCCTCGGTTGGACAGGAGCGAGTTGCCCTCGATGGTGATGTTGGTGAGCATCTCGAGCTCCATGCTCCAGTAGGCGTACATGTACCGGTAGATGTACAGCCCCCCGCCGAGGTTGGCCAGGAACTTGTTGTCCCTGATGGTGATGTTCCCGGTCATGACGGCAGGGTAGTCCACCCTGTTGAGCGAGGCATATATGTAGACGAACAGGCCGTAGTTGTTGTTGTTCGCGAACGTGTTGCCCTTGATGAACGGGCTGCCGACGTCCGTGTACGGCACGGTCATCTGGACGCCGTAGCTCTCCATATCGAAGACCTCGGAGTCGGTGAGCGTGAAATCCCCCATGTGGATCTCGAGGCCGTAGAGGGTCTCGGAGAGCTCCGAGTTCCGGATAGTGGTCGTGCTGTAGGCTATGAACCTGTAGTGAAGCGACTTGTCCTTGGCGGTGATGTTGCCGTTGGTGAAGGTGAGCGAGCCGGTCGAGACGACGTAGAGATAGAACTCGCCGTTCACGGTGCAGGCGAAGGTCACGTTGCACAGGTTCATCTGGAGCGAGGAGTAGACGTAGATGTGGCCGCTCATTATGATGTCCTCGGACCAGACCGATGTCGGCTGGGTGACGTACCAGCTACCAGCCGTGGGGGGTGGCCAGCTGCCGCTACCGCCAGCGGAGGCCTCCCCGGACAACACGACCAGTAGAACGGTCGCTGCGAGCGCGCACGCGGCAAGCAGCAGCACGGACGTCACTAGCTCACGGTTGCCGGCGGGCCTTGGCATAATGAATCCACCTACTGGCCGAGTGACCTGGAAGCCAGGCCATTACAAAAGCGGGCTCATGCCAGATAAACCTTTTGAGCCGATGGCCCCATGAACATGCGCCCCCTGATAACTGGGCCGCATCCAAAGAGGGGCGGATTGAGAACGGAGGGCGGACGGGGGACGTCACCCCCCTGGGTGCGTCCCCCGTCGCCGTTGAGGGATCCCTACAACCCCTCGGACACCGTTGCGCTCTTCATCTATTTAACCACTGTACCAATCCACAGGGGAATTCAGAATCTCATTCCTTGACGGTGGAACGTGCTACATTGACCTTCTGCCACGAAAGGACTTCCCAAATCCTCGAATTGCGAGGGTCATTCCTGCTATTGGGTCAATACTCGCAGTCACCATGGCTCCGGGGCGGCCCAATGCCCCCCTGGAGGGGGACTGACCGTTCAACCTGGCGCGTACGCTCTGTCCGCGGGATATTGCCCGGGGAGGGCCCGATTGGCCCTCCCCGGACCGCCCCAGCCCCCTGGTCCTACTTCTTGCGGGCCCTGAAGGTCCTCGTCACAAACACCACGGTCACGAGCAGGGCGATCGAGATGGCGAGGATGATGCCTGATATCGCGCCGGGGTCGATCTCGGAGCCCGGTCCTCCGCCACCTCCGGCCTCCTTGTAGGTGTACTTCACCAAGTACGGGGACGTCTCGGCGTCGTTGCCATAGGAGTCCGTCACCGTGATGGAGAAGGTGTTGTCGCCCTCCTTCAGGATCCTCACGATGGTGAACATACCGGCCTCGTCCACGGGGTAGGTGTTCGTGATGGTGCCGTCCTTGCTGGTGTGGGACACCGTCACCTCCGCGATGCCGGGCGTCGTGGTCCCTGTTATGTAAAGGTTGCTCAGGTCCGACTTGATGTCGGTGATGCTCGGGTTGTACACGACGTTGAGCATTGGTTTGGCGGTCGAGTAGTCCACCTGGATGGTGTGCGTCACGCGGTTGCCCGCCCTGTCCATCGCCTCGATTATGACGTCGATGAGGCCCTCGCTCGGCAGCGTCACCATGGCCGAGAAATCGGCCGGGTCGCCTGTCACCGAGACGTCCTGGCCCATCACGGTGAGGGTGTTCACCACGCCCGTGACGGTGCCCCCGACCTCGATCTGGCCGACGTTGGTCTTGAGGTAGTCGACAAGCGGGCGGGTCATCGTGATGGTCGGGGCCTTCGTGTCCAGCGTCACCGTGATGCGGTGGCGGCCCGCGTTGCCGATGGCGTCCACCACGCGCAGCTCGATGGGGTTCGGGCCCTCGTTCAGGTTCACGATGCGGTCCACGGTGCCGTCGTTGAATATCTGCTTGCCGTTGAGGTAGAGCGTCATGCCCAGCTCGGCCTTGCCGGTCACCCGGATGGTGTTCTGGTTCGTCGTCGTCCCATCCTTGGGCGAGGTGATCTCGCACAACGGCTCCGTCGTGTCGACGATGACGACCCTGGTCACCTCCGCCAGGTTGCGGGCCCTGTCCCACGCCCTCACCACGATTGTGTTCTCGCCCTCGGCGAGGTCGACCTTGTGGGAGAAGGTGCCGTCGTCCCTTGGCGTTATGACCTCGTCGACGAGGTTCGTGGTGCTGCTCCTCACCGACACCGTGATGTCCGCGTCGGATTCGACCTCGCCCTCGATGGTGATGTTGGTCACCTTCGTGACGAGGCCATCGCGAGGCTCGAGCACGGTCAATGTCGGGGCGAACCGGTCGAGGTGGATGGTGAGGACCACGGTTGCCACGTTGCCTGCCAGGTCCTCGGCCTCAACGACGATTGCGTTGGAGCCCTCTGACAGCGTGAACTCCTCGTTCAGGATGCCCGTGTATGGGCCCTGCCTCTCGAGGCCGTTGATGCTTATCTTCGCCCCGGCCTCGTACGTTCCCAGGATGTGGATGAGCGCCGCGGACTTGATGTCCCCGTCGGTCGGGTCCGTCACCTGGAGGGTCGGGGGGGTCCTGTCGATGACGATCGTCACCGTGGTGTGGTTGTAGTTGAGCGCGATGTCCCACACCTCCGCGTGCATGAGGATGTTCGTGCCCTCCGGCATCGCCGTGAACGTGTTCGCGAAGTCGCCGTTGCTGTCCACGTCCAGGGGAACGGCCGGCAGGTCGTTGCCATCCTGGTCCGTGAAGTAGGACTGCACCTTCTTCACACCGGAGCCCACCTCTGTCGTGAAGCCACGGAGCGTCAGGTTCTCGAGTGCGAACACATCACCCGGGAACGGGGACGTGATGAGTATCCTCGGGACGTACGTGTCGGCGAGCAGGAAGGTGAAGGCGTCCTCGCCCACGTAGTCCATGTTCACGTCGATATCCCTTGACATGGTGATGCCGTTCTTCGCCACGGTTATCCTCATCGGGGTCCATATCGTGGTGAACGAGCCCCTGATGTTCCACTGGGGCATGCGCATCGAGCGCAGGTGGCCGTTCGCCTCAGTGTAGTCCGACAGGTAGTACACGCCGTTCTGCCCGTAGAACACGACCAGGGCCTCGGACACCGGCTGCCCGCTCGTGACATTGGGGGCGGTGGCGTTGGACCAGAACACGAACACCTCGAGGTTGAACCACACCGTGATGCTGCCGTCGCCGATGACCTCGCCGGAGGCCAGCGGTATTTGGCTGCTCACGCAGTCGACGTTCGAATCCTCCGCGATGATGGCGACCGTCGCGTTATCGGTCACGGTGATGCGCTCCAGCGTCGCGTCGATGTTCTTGAAGTAGAACGCGTTGCCGGTGCAGTCCACGTAGAGGTCCTTGATGGTGATGGTCATCTTCAGGATGCCCTTGTTCTTGGCGCCGATGAGGTACACGTCGCGGCAGTTCGTGATCACGTTGTTCTTGATGACGGGCGGGTGCAAGTAGAGGTACTGCGCGTTGATGACGTACCCCTTGCAGTCCTTGAAGACGTTGTCCGTTATTATCAGGTATCCGTAGTTGTTGAACACGCTGCCGTTGGTGCCAACGATGGTGTTGTACCTGAAGTACATCGTGGCGTCGTAGTCCGCGTTCTCGACGTTGGAGTCCGACCTGTACGTAACGAACGGGCCGTTGTTGTTGGATGCGGTGTTGTTCTCGACCCAAGCGTGGCAGTTCACGTGGTCGTCGTAGGAGTTCGCCATGTTGAGCGCGCTGCCGTTGCAGTACTGGATGTCGTTCTCCCTGAACACGATGTCCGCGTATCCAGCGTACCTCGTCTCCTCGTACATGTTGACGAAGCAGACCTGCACGTCCCGAACCTTGTTGCCCATGACCTCCAGGTCGCCGCCGTGGGTGATGGCGAAGACGCCCTTGTCGTAGTCCGAGGTGCCAGGGAACGGGCTTGCCTTGATCGTGTTGTTGTTCATCTGGAGGACGTCGGGCTTCTTGCCGTTGTAGTCGCCGCCCTGGTCGTAGAACCTGATGCCGTAGGGGTACGGGCAGCTGTCGATTGTGTTGCCGTTGAAGTACAGCCGGTCACAGTAGTACAGCCACATCAGGTAGTCCGAGCCGGTGCAGTTGTAGAAGTAGTTGTCGTAGAAGTTGACGCCCTCGTTGCCCCTGGTGGTGTAGTAGTTCCAGTAGATGTACGCTATCCTGCCGCTGTGGTCCAGGAACTTCGAGTTCGACACCTCGACCCACCGGTCGTAGACGTTGTTGTACTCGTTGTACCTGGACGTGTCGTACTCGTAGAACAGGCCGTTGCTGCTCACACGGTTCCACCTGAACAGGCAGTTGTCGAAGTGGAGGGTCTCGTACATCTCGAACGTGCGGATGTTGGGGCTTGTGCCCGGTCCCGCCGAGGCTGCGCGCTGGCAGATGGGGCCCGTCATGTTCGTGAAGGTCGAGTTCGTGATGTGGAACTCGTTCTGGAACGTCTTCAGCATCGAGAACGCCGGGGACGTCGTGAAGGTGAACGGGTAGGAGCCCCCGTTTATCTTGATGTTGTCGAGGATGATCTCAGAGTGGAACGTGGGAGAGACGGTCCCGCCGTAGTTGGGGCTCATGGAGTATCCCAGCACGCCCACGCCCGAGAACTCGCCGTTGCGTATGGTGAGCCTGTAGTTGTGCGGCCCGGCGGTCGTCGGCTTCTCGGTGATGGTCGCGCCGTACAGCTTCATGCCCTGCTTCTGGTTGGCGTAGAAGTAGACGTAGTAGTAGTAGCTGGTGCCTCCTGCCGCGTAGTAGCTCGTCGATAGCGAGCCGACGTTGACGTTCTTGGCGGTGCACTCCTTGAGCTCCGCATCGCCGTAGTTTATTATGTTGATGGCGGAGGCGCCGGCGTAATGGTAGATGTAGTAGTTGCTCTGGCCGTAGATGCTGTAGCCCCAGAGCGCGAAGACCGTCTTGAAGTTGACGGTGCTGTCACGGACGTTGATGCCCGAAACCACCGAGATGTCCTTGCTGTCGATGCCGATGAGCGGGCAGCTGACGTATGTGTAGTAGTAGGCGTAGTAGTACCTATCGACCAGCTTCACATTGGCCGTGTAGGTGCCATTGACGGACACGTCGAGCCCGTCTATGGTGGGCGTGCCTCCCTTGATGTACATGCCCATGCCGCCACCGGAGACATAGATGGTGTATTGACCGTATGCCGTGGACTCGAACTCGGCGTATCCCTCAGTGCTGCCTTCGCTGGTCTGTATGGTCGAGTCGATGACCTTGGTCCCGTTGGCGTTCTCGAGGTAGAGCGCGGTGCCCATCGACTTCTCAAGGACCGAGTCTTGGATCGTCACCGCCTTGTCGGTTATGACCCGCACGCCCTTGTAGGTCTCCTGGATCTTCGAATCTCTTATGTTGGCCTTGCCCGTCACCAGGAACCCGTACTCGTAGTAGGAGTCGAATGAGGTGAGGGTTGAGCCCTTCTCCATGACGAGCTCGCCCGTGTCCGTGACGTTGACCATGTACTGTCCATCCGTCCACAGCACGATGAGCACCGTGCTGTTCGTGAGGGTCAGCTTGCTGTTGATGATGATGTTGCCCTCGATGTAGATCCCGGGTTCGTCCGTCGCCTTGGTCGCGGTGTTGATGACCCAGTCGCCGTAGGATGGCGGGGAGTCCCCGGTAATGGTCGCGTGCGCGGGCGTCGCGAGCAGCACCGCTGCCACCGCTGCGATGGCCAGTGCCAGTGCCGTCACGAGGATCGCTCCAGCAATCGTCCTTCGGTCCGTCATTACAATCCCTCCTGGTCGGTCTCGTCGGCTCCCATGTCGGACTCCGCCCCCTTCTCGCTGAGCTCCTTGGCCTCGGCCTCGGGGCCCTCTGGCTTCGGCGCGGCGGGACGGGCGGGTGCCGCCCTCCTTGCCTGCTGCGGGGACCTGGGACGCGGCCGCGCGGGCGCGGTCGTCGGCGCAGGGCCCTCGGGGCCCTTCGGGGGCTCCTTCTTCTCGCCCAGCTCCTCGGGGCCTGGCAGCTTGTCCTCGGGTGTCACGGTCTCCAGGTCGGCGGCAGGGGCGGTGGGCGTCGCCCTCGCGGCCTCCATCTCGAGCCACTCGTCGCGCCGGCTGCGCACGACGTAGGCAGAGACGATGCCGACGACGATGAGCACGACCAGCGATGCCACCAGGAACCAGAGGCCCCAGTTGCCCTCCTTCTCGGTGGTCGTGTCAATGGGAACGAAGGTTATCTCCTGCTCGATGAGCCTCACGTTCCCCGCGACGTCCACGGACTCGATTTCGATGTTGGTCTTCTGGTCCCTCGGGTTGAGCACGTAGGGCATCACGAACGTGCCATCGTCGGCGATGGGCACCAGGATGTCCATGACGGTGAGGACCGACCCCGGGTCGGTGTAGCCCGTGATGTTGACGGTCTGAGAGGTCGACGTGAGCACGCCCTTCTCCCTCGTGACGGGGTCGATGTAGACCACGAGCGTGGGCGCGTGCGTGTCGAGCCGGATGGTCCGGCTCTCGGTCGCGCGGTTGCCGACCTCGTCCTCGACGGTGACGGTGAACACGTTCTTTCCCTCGAGCAGGTCCACGGGTATCGAGAACGAGCCGTTCTGCGCCATGGTGATGGTGACCCTTACCTGCTGGCCCGTGCCGTCGTCGATGACGGTGTACGGCAGCCCGTTGAGCAGCACCGATGTCGCCGTCTTCACCTCGACGCCCTGCTGCAGGATGGCGCACGTCCCGTTGATGAATATCCGCGTGCCCTTCACGATGGTCTGGCCGGCCGTCGGGGCGGTGATTGTCACCACTGGCAGACCCGTGTCGACGTAGACGACGAGCGTCTCGAGGTACACGTTGCCAGCCGCGTCGGTCGCGTTGAAGGTGATCTCGTTCTTGCCCTCGAGACCCAGGATGGTGCGCTCGAAGTAGCCGTTCTGGACCGTCACGTCCTCGTCAGCGATGAGCAGGGTTGCTCCAGGCTCGACCGTGCCCACGACGGTGATCTCGGGCCTTGCGAGCCTGGCGCCCGGTAACGGGGAGATGACCTGTATCCAGGGCGGTGTCGTGTCGTAGGTGATTGTCCTCTCGATGATGAGCAGGTTGTCGGCCAGGTCCAGAGCCTGCAGGACGAGCACGTTGTCGCCGGGCTCGAGCATCAGCGTGTAGGTGAGCAGGCCGGTGCCCTTCGGGTAGGCCGAGGTGTTGTAGGGTATCTTGTGGCCGTTGATGGTGATGTCAAGGGCCTCCTCGAGCTGGGCGATGACCTCGATGAACGGCTGGTTAGTCTTGGCGCCCTCGGCCTCTGGAGAGGTCAGGATGACGTATGGCTTCTGCGTGTCGAGGTACACCGTCAGCCGCTCGATCTGGATGTTGCCCAGCGGATCGATGGAGATGACCGAGATGGTGTTCGGCCCCTCCACGAGCGTCACCTTCTGGGTGAACATGGACACGACGAGCTCGATGGGCACCGAGTTGATCTCGACCTTGCTGCCAATCTCGGTGACACCGCGGACCCAGATCTCGGGGTTGTTGGTGATGTAGCCGTTGTGCGGGAAGTCCACCGTCAGCTGTGGCGGGGTCGGGTCGATGCGGATGAGGACCATTGCCACCCGCTCGTTGTCCGCCTGGTCCAGCGCCCTGGCCCTCAGGTTGAACACGCCGGAGAAGCGCCCGATGAGCTCGGCGCTGACGTCGAACGTGACCCTCCAGCTCAGGGTGCCCGTGGCGTTCACCCACTCGACGCCGTCCAGGGAGACCTGGACGATCCTCACGCCGGACTGGGCGTCCCACGCGGAGCCGCGCACCTGCAGCGTCGTGGACTGCTGGATGTGGTTCTCCTTGGGGTAGAGGATGAATATCTCGGGCTCGAAGTGGTCCTCCACGATGATGGTGATGACTTTGTTGTAGTCGAGCCTCACCCCGATGGTCCTCGATACCTGCAGGAAGCTCGCGTTGATGACGTAGGGGGACTGCGAGAAGATGCCGGTCTCGCGCACGAAGTAAGGTGTCATGGTGAACACTGGCAGCGCACCAGTGCTGTTCGTCACGGTATAGACTGCGATGATCTTCTCGGTGTTGTCCATGAGCTGGACGTTGGCCCCGAGCGCGGGTGCGCCAGTGTCCCACAGGACGTATATCTGCAGGTCATAGATGAAGATGAGCTCGCCGCCCGACATGGCCTTGAACTCCAGGTCGGCGATGTTCGTGAACTTGCAGTAGTACAGCGTGGACTTGGCGCCGATCTGGAGGATGTCCTCCTTGAGCGTGTTCTTGATCTCGCAGTAGTACATGTCCCCCAGGAAGCCCATGTTGAACACGCCACGCTGCGCGTCGAAGATCTGCAGATGCTCCATCGAGAAGGCCCTCTTGCCCGTCTCGGCGACGTCGCCCACCATCATGGTGAGCCCGATGCCGTTGACCTTCTCGATCAAGCAGTTCGAGATCACGATGTCGGAATCGAAGTTGCCCGTGCCCTTGCCGTACTGGTCCGCCCTGTCCATGAGGATGGACACGCCGTCGCCGCCGGCCGTGGATATCGTGCTGTTCATCATCACGAGCATGGTCTTCGCGCTGTAGTACGATACGATGGCCTTCAGCATGAGCGCGGTGCCCGTGCTGTTCTCGATGCTCGAGTTGATGAGCATCACGTCGCATGTCGGCTGGCTCTGCCACCCGTAGCCGTAGTTGAATCCCACGTAGATGCCGGCCGTGTTGTTGATGCGGGTGTTGTTGAGGTGGGCGACCAGCGGCCCTTCCGGATAGTACGCGGAGATCGAGATGGCGTAGGCGGTCTGGTCCTCTATCGTGCAGCCCTCGACGTTGAAGCCCACGTTGCTCGAGTACTCGTAGCCGACCGTGGTGACCGCGAGGGAGGGCAGCCCGTTGCGCGCGAACGTCGAGTTGACCACCGTGATGGGGGTGCCGCCGCCCTGCCACATGTAGATGACCTCGGTCCTGACGGCGTAGCCCTCGTTGTCGTGGAAGTTGCATCCCTCGATGTACATCGAGCTCTGCGATGCGCCGTTCTGGATCTGGTCGAAGATGCAGTCTTGGATGTTCCTCATGAACTCGCACCCGTAGAAGTAGAAGTAGTTGGAGCCGTAGTCCCAGATGTACATGGGCGGGTTGCAGTGGTCGAAGGTGTTGTTGACGGACCAGAGGTTCGCCGAGCCGGAGCTCAATTGGAACCACCACCAGATGGCGCCGACGCGGTCGAACGACGGCCTCACGGAGATGTCGGTGAACGTCGTGTCGTACAGCATGAGGTTGTAGTTGCACACCCCGTAGACGAGCTGGACGTAGAAGCCCGTGTTCGTCACGTTGTGTATGCTGCAGTTGTTCAGGGTCACGTTGTACATGTTCTGGCCGGTCGCGCCCTGGACCTGGTACAGGGACGACGTGTACATCGCCTGGTCGGTCACGTTGTAGATGTCCACCTGGTCGAGGTTCACGTAGACGGAGCCGTTGCCGTTGTCGTAGCTCGTGTGGTCGCCCACGTCGATGGCGAAGGCGTCCGCGCCTGTGTCGTGCACCTTGGTGTTGAACACGTTCAGGACCGCGTTCCCGTAGTTGGTCCAGGCCGAGAGCACTATGCCGTTATTCTCCGAGGCCCACACCTCGCTGTCGAAGATGGAGCAGTTGTACGTCTTGTTGAACTCGTTGTCGCCCGCGAAGATGCGGATGGCGTCCTCGGCGCAATCGTGTATCTGCGAGTTGGCTATCTTCACCTGCGAGTTCTTCAAGAAGAGCGTGTCGCCCATCCAGTTGTCGTGGATGTCAGCGAACTCGATGAGCACATCGGAGTCGTAGCAGGCGATGCCACCCTCGACCATGGGGTTCGGGACCATGTCGGTGAGCTCGGAGTAGGTGATCTTGAGCGTCCCGTGGCACTCGATGTAGTAGCCAGAGTAGCCGTCCGTGGCATCGAACACGCAGGTCAGAAGCTCGAGCGAGCTGTTGACGTCCACGTAGATGAACATCACGGGGTTGTACGGGTCCTCGCTCTCGAAGGTCCATTCGCAGTTGTCGAGGGTCAGCATCGAGCCGTTCATTATGGTGATAGTGTAGCCGATGTCCCAGACCTTGTTCTTGATGGTCACATGGCTGCCCGAGTCGAACACCCACGCCTCCGTGGGCGCGTTGTTCGTGTTGCCCGGGTCGGCCGCGGCCGCGATGGCCACGGCCGCGAGCGCAAGCAGCGCCCCCAGGACCAGATAACCTGTGTTCCGCATTTGGCTCACCTCCCTCCCCTTCCAGCGCGCTGGCTGGACACGAATAGGGCGGTCACGATGATTGTCACGGCCGCCACGATCAGCACTATGCCCCACCAGTAGGGGATCTGCATCTCATCCGGTTCAGGCGGGATATCTATCGTGGGGGCCTCGTAGGTGACGGCGAGGTCTATCTTGTTCTCGTTGCCCGCATCGTCCTTGACGACGATGCTTATGGGGTTCCTGCCCGCCGTGAGCGGCCAAACCACGCTGAACTCGCCGCCCCTCACTGGGAACTCGATGCCCTGGATGTACACCACGAGGACCGTCTCGTCGGTCAGGCCCGAGATGTTGACCCTGGGGGTCTTGACCGTCAGGGGCTGGGCGGGCTCGTCGATGCGCAGGACGGGCGCGATGTTGTCGAGCACGATGTGGATGGGGACGACGACCTCGTTGTTGGCCAGGTCGACGGCCTTGACCTCGACGATCTGGTCCAGGTCGTTCGGCCCGAGCTCGAGGAAGTACTCCCACGTGGCCTTGCCCTTCCACTCGCCGGACAGGAGGTTCGCCTTGTAGGGCGTGCCCTTGTGGAGGATGAGCACGCCGCCGCCGACCTTGTCGGCCACCTGGGACGTGCCGTAGAACCGGATTGTGCTCTGGTTCGTCAGCAGGTAGTCGCCAGCGGGCTCGATGACCTCTAGGATGGGCTTCACCGTGTCCCTTATCAGCGTCACGTACTTGACCATGGCATTGCCGACCGAGTCCTCCGCCCTGATCTCGATCAGGTTCGACCCCTCCTCCAGGACGAGCGTGCGGGCGAACACGCCCGTGTTCAGGACCTTCTGGCCATTGATGTAGACGATGGCCTCGGGCGTGTTGGTCATCTGGCCCATGACGGTGTACTTCACCTGGTTCGTGGTCAACGGGCTCGTGTCCGGCCTGTTGATGATGAAGTCCGGCGGGGTCGTGTCCAGCGTCACGTCCCTCGAGAGCTGCGTCGGGTTGTTGGCGCTGTCGGTGGCGGTCAGGATGAGCTTCTGGATGTTCTCGAACAGCTCCACATCGATGGCGAAAATGCCGTCGTTCGCGGACACGGCCTCGTAGGTCCTCTCACCGGCCGCGGCGGTCACGAGCACCGTGAGCCTCGTGTTGGGCTCCGTGAGGCCGGTGACCGCCAGCGTGCGGTTGCCGACCGTGGTGCCCTGCAGCGGCGTGTAGAGGTACACCGTCGGCGCGTAGCTGTCCAGGGACACGTACAGGCGTACGGTCGTGCGCCTGCCCGCCGTGTCGGTCGCGTCGATGATGAAGGTGTTGATGCCCTGGTCCGGGCGGACGCGCTTGAATATCTTCCCGCTCATGCTCGCCGGGATCCACTCGGGGACTCCGTTGATGCGGATGATGATGTCCCTGAGCGGGGCGAAGTTGTCGCTGTAGCTGCCGTTGATCGCGATCTCCTTCTCGCGCACGAAGTACCCGCCCTTGACGGGGTCGTACGGGACGGGCCTGCCGTCCGTGTACTCGAGGCGAGCCCCGAGCGTCGGGTCGGTCAGGTCGGTGACTATCTTGACCGTGGACTGGTTCCAGTTGCCCGAGAGGTCCTTGGCACGGACGGTCAGGTTGTGCTCGCCCTCGCTCAGGCCCATGAAGGTGTGCACCCACAGCACGTTCGGGTCGACCGGGTCCCACCTGGTCGGGTCCATCTCGGTCTGGCCCTGGAACACGACGATGCCGGAGCCGCGCTCGAACAGGAAGCCCTCGCCGACCACGTTGCTGGTGGCGACGAGCGTGCCCTCCTGCGGGTTCGAGATGATGACCTCGGGTATGAAGATGTCCACCAGCATCAGCCTCATTGGGTCGGCTGGCCCGAGGTGGTTGCCCACGATGTGCATATTGTGCAGCGTCGAGGTCTGGTTGGCGCTGACGGTCGCGTTGTAGGGGGAGTACTGGTACATCGTGCCCTCGAGGCTCTTCCATGTGAGGATGTTCTCCATCACGGGCAGCTTGCCGAACTCGTCGGTCAGCATGCCGCCGCTGTATTCGCCGTTGTAGGCGAGCAGCGACACCATCGCCCTGGGGACCGGCACGAAGCTGTCGACGCCCGTGGCGTTGGCCCACGTGACCCATATCTCGATGCTGTTGTGGACGAAGATGCGGCCCTTGCCCTCGGTCTTCCCGCTGCCCTCGGGGATGGCGCTGTCCCAGGTGTTGACCTCGCAGTCCTTCGCGTAGAGGCACTCGGTGTAGTTGAGCAGCGAGCAGTCGTAGAAGGCGGCCTCGATGTACTCGAAGCCGAACGCGGTCACGCCGTTGTCACCGCCGTCCTGGACCAGGTCGCGGTACTCCACCGGGAAGGGCTGCCTACCGGCGGCCTCGGTCATGATCATCCCCAGGTATTGGCCCATCGCGCTCCCGTCCAGGTTGTTGGACTTCATCGAGGGGCGCTTGAACAGGTTGCTCAGCAGCAGCGACCAGCCGGCCTTGCCATTGTCCATGAGGAAGTTGTTCTTGACCGAGACCTCCTGGGCGGGGTTGCCCGGCTCGTAGTAGTAGTAGTCGGGGTCGTAGTAGTTCGTGCGGGCGTAGATGCCGCCGCCAGGGTTCCCGGAGATGTTGTTGCTCTCGATCCTTATGGTGTCGGGGCCGTCCATCCCCAGGCCGTATATGTAGATGTAGGGGTCCGAGTTGTAGATGTACATGTAGCTCGTGGTCTGGTCGATGAACACCACGTAGTCCTCGTTGCCGTGGGCCTTGTTCTGCCGGATCTGGATGTTGTTGTTGTCGCACTCGGTGATGGCGATGCACTTGCCCGAGTTGTTGTAGAACTCGTTGTTCTCGTAGTAGAACCAGTACGTCGGGTGGTTCTCGCCGTACGAGTAGCCCTGGTAGGAGTAGCCGTACGTGTAGGGCGCGTAGTTCACGATGCAGCTCGCGCTGTTGTTCTCGAAGTAGTTGTTGGAGACCGAGAAGGTCTGCTTCACGAACTGGAAGAAGATGAGCCCGTTGTTCGTCGCGCTCGAGCCCGAGTTGCCGAAGAAGATGTTGTTCTCGATCGTCACGGTGACGCCGCCGCTCTTCCAGTAGCCGAGGCCGAAGAACTTGAACATCGAGCCGGAGAGGCTGTTCTCCAGGATCTTGTTGTCGGTGATGATGAACCCGGCCTGGTTGTAGCCCCAGGTGTCCAGGAACGCCTGTGCGCCGATCTGGTTGCCCTTGAGCACGTTGTCCGTGATGGTGATGTCCCTGTAGTTGTAGTAGCAGAAGATGCCGCCGGCCATGGTGTTGTTGTACATCTCGTTGCTCTTGAACGACATCCCGTTGTTCGCGTAGGGCACGTAGAACATCCGGTCGTTGCCGTTGTTGCCGGTGAAGTTGTTCGTGAGGACCTCGATGTCGCCCCTCGCGTAGTAGCTGTACAAGAAGTACCTGTACGTGTTGTTGAGGAACAGGTTGGACTCGATCGTCACGGCCGCGTTCTGGCTCTCGAAGTGGAAGAACGCGTCCGAGCCCCACTGGGACTCCTTGTTGTAGGCGAACGTGTTCAAGGTGATCTTCACCGTGTCCCGGTTGTAGTACATGTAGATGAGCTGGTAGTACTCGTTGTAGGATATGTTGTTAGCCTCGATGGTGAGCTTGCCCTGGAAGTAGTAGGCGTAGAACAGGCCCCCGTTCTCCAGGATGTTCTCGGTGATTTTGTTGTTCGTGAACGTCACCGCGTTGCTCCTCCACGAGAACTCGAACATGTTCCACTGGATGTAGTTGCCGTGCAGGATGCACGTGTCCGCCGTGAGCGCGAAGCTCTCGGATATCTGGAACAGGTACCCGACCTCCAGGTCGCTCAGCTCGATTGCGGTGAACTTGAGGTCGTACGACACCGTGGCGCCCGGCCACCAGGAGATGCCGCTGCCGTAGGAGTTCTTGTACACCTCGTTGAAGATGTTGTTGCCGTTGTAGTCGCTCTTGTGGTTCCTGATCGTCAGGCCGCTGAGCGTGGCGGGGGAGCTGCCCCACCAGATGTCGTTGTACAGGCCGTAGAAGTTGTTGTTCAGGTAGATGTAGCCGCTGTTGAGGCCGCCCTCGCCCTTCGCGTCCACGAAGTAGGAGCCGTCGATGACCTCGACGTTCTGCATGCTGTAGAGCTCTGTCGAGCCCGTGAGGTAGATGCCGTAGGTGTTGAAGTCCACGAAGAGGTAGCCCGTGCCCGTCGTGTTGAGGGTCGCGTCGAGCCGCTCGTCGAAGCTGATGGTGATGCCCTCGAGCGGGTCGAAGTACGCGCCATCGGCGTACATGCCGTAGATGTAGAACGAGCCCCACTCCCAGTTGGAGAACCTCTCCCACTCGTCGGTGCAGCTGACCTTGACGTAGAGCCCGTCGAACACCGGCGCCGAGAGCATGTAGTACGGATCGCCCTGGATGAACACGCCGTAGCCGGTCCATCCGGCCGGCACGGTGTGGTAGACCTCCGAGTTGGAGATGCTGGGGTTGCAGGTGTCGATGAAGATGCCCCACTGCCCCTGCGAGTACATCTTGAGCTTGTCGATGGAGATCGTGTCGTAGTCGGAGTAGAGCTGGAGCCCGTTGTCGACATCGTAGAGCGTGACATCATCGTGCAAATTGAGCGCGCCCCAGACCTCGAAGCTCCAGCCGTTCTCGTCCTCATCCGCCTCGATGGTGGTGACCTCGAGCTCGAACTCGCCGCCCTCCTCGACCGTGATGCCGTGCTCGCCGGGGTAGTCGGACACGATGGTGATGGTCACCGACTTCATGTACAGGCGCGTGCCCGACTGGACGACTATCCTGCCGTACAGGTTGATCTTCTCGTTGAGCGCGTTCGTGTCCCTGTCGATGACCCAGTCATCGCCCCATGGGGGCAGCGGCGTGCCGGTGATGGTCGCGTCCGCTGGCGGGGTCCAGAGAACCACCGCCAGGGCCACGACCGCCAAGGCCGCGAGGACGGTCACCCCAACCAGGGTCCCCCTCCCGTTCATCCTACTTCACCTCCTCCTTGTCGAGGTCCACGACGACCTCGTCCTCCTTCTCGACGGGGGGCTTGGCCCTTGCGCGGCCGCCCCGCGCCGGCCTTGCCGGCGGGGGGGACACGGCCTTGGCCCCAGCGGCCACGACGGGCGCGGGCTTGGCCTCGAGCTCCTCGATGAGCTCCTCCTGGGCCTGCATGCGCTGGTAGCCGATCGCGCCCGCGAAGCACAGGCCGAAGATGACCAGGGCGAGCACGAGCACGAGCCACTGGGCCGTGCCGGCGCCCTCCTTGGTCTTCTCGACGATGTTGATCCTGTTGACGGCCTTGTCGTATGTGGCCACGTTGCCCGCCGCGTCCGTGGAGACGACGTGGATGGTCTTGGTGGCGATGCGAAGGCTGCCGGCCGGTGCTGGCAGCGTCATCGAGTAGTTGAAGGAGCCGGTCTCGGGGTCGACCTCGACCGACACCCCGTCGATGGTCAGGGCCGCGCCGATCTCGGTGAACCCTGCGACGAAGACGAAGTCGCTGAGCGAGACCGGCTCGTTCCAGTTCGGGTCCATGCGGACGTTGCCGACCTGCACGCTCAGGTAGGGCGCCTGCGAGTCCAGCATCACGGTGCGCGTGACCGACGCCTGGTTGCCGGCGAGGTCGACTGCGCGCACGACGATGCGGTTCACACCCTCCTCCAGCATGAGGTCCTGCGAGAACTCGCCGGACTGGAAGTTGAACAGGCGGGGTATGTCGTTGATGTAGAGCTCCAGGAACCTGATGTCGCCCTCCCGCTCGTCGTCGAGGGCGATGGTGCCCACGACGGAAACGGCCGGCTCGTTGGTGACGTAGCCCTCCGAGGGCTGCCTGACCTCCAGGGCGGGCGGCACGGTATCGACGCGCAGCACACTGTCAAGCACCGCCTCGTTCCCGGCCTCGTCCATGGCCACGATGTGCAGTTCGAAGTCGCCCTCGAGGGCCGACACCGTCGTCTCGAAGTGGCCGAACGTGACATCGACCTCGCGGTCGTTGACGAACACGCTCGAGCCTATCTCGACGAAGCCTGACACCAGGATGTCCTTCTCCGTCACCATGCTGCCGCTTGGCTCGGTGAGCCTCAGCCAGGGGGCAGTCCTGTCGAGGGTGAGGTAGAGCAGGACGAGGCGGTCGTTGCCCACGCCATCGACGCCATAGACCTCGATGGTGTTCAGGCCCTCCTTGAGCGTCACCCTCGCCGTGAACCTGCCCTCGGCATCGACCGCGACCGGGGAGCCCGCGACCTTGATGGACACATCCGTGGGCTCGGTCAGGCCGATGACCGTGACGGTGGGCGTGTTGACGACCCCGTCCTCGGTCACCATCGCGATGTACGGGGCCTGGGTGTCCAGCGTGACGTAGCGCACGACCTCGTTGACGTTGCCCAGGTAGTCCACCACCGCCACCTTGATGGCGTTCGGGCCCTCGGCCAGCACGAGCTGGTGGCTGATGAGCGTGTACTGGATGTCGATGGGCCTGTCGTTGATGTAGACCTTCGCGCCCACGTCGGTCGTCCCGACGATCTCGAGCGAGCGCTTGCTCGTCCGCATGCCGTCCGTCGGGGTGATGACGTTGAGCTGGGGCGGGGTGCTGTCGACCAGTATCGTCGATGTGCCCTCCTTGAGGTTGCCGGCGATGTCGTAGGCCCTCACCCGGATGATGGTCAGGCCCTCAGAGAGGCCCTCCAGCCTGTACGTGTAGGTGAAGCCGTTGTCGGGGTCGATGGTCGCCCGGCGCCAGATCTTGCCGTCGGTCGAGACGACGACGCGGTCGAGGCCCGTGTGCTTGTCGTAGGCGGTCCCCTTGACGAGCACGTCGTGCTCGCGCTGCTCCTGGCCGTCCCTGGGGGACTCGATGGTCAGACGCGGGGCGATGTCGTCCACGAGCTCCACCGTCACCTCGGTGTTCTTGTCCACCTGCGCTCGGACCTCCTTGATGATGCCCAGGAAGTCCACCGTGATGATGTAGGGGTTCTTGGTGAAGATGCCCTCCGGCAGCACGGTGTAGGCGTTGAGGTTCGAGAACAGGATCCTCGGAGAGGCCAGGCTGATGGCGTTGATGCCGAGGATGTTCCAGGAGTTGTCCTTAATCTCGACCGAGGCGCCGTCGACCGGGTCGTTGGTGCCCTTCCAGATCACCCTCACGCCCATCTCGAACCAGAGGCGGATGGCGCCCTTCTCGTCCACGCGGAGGTTGGACTCGGTGATGGGCCCGATGACCGACTCGAAGACGTCGATGACGCCGTAGTACGTGTAGATGTTCTCCTGCTTGGGGTTGAGGAAGTTGCAGTTGCGGATCTCGCCGTCCATGTACGTGGTCTTGACAGCGACCTCCGGGCTCCTCACGGTGAGGCCCTCGATCGAGTAGGAGCCCCTCTGGGTCGCGCCCGCGGGGCTCACGTGGGTGATCTCGGTGAAGATGCCCTTCTCCATCGGGTAGTTGATGTCGACGTTGCGCACGATGATGCGCGCGTTCACGGCCTTGCCCTGCTGCCACTGGTAGGTCGTGCCGAAGATGGCGTGGATGCCGTCGCCGAGGGGCGTCTCGAACGCGACGTTCTCCACGTCGATTGTGCCCTTCAAGTAGCTTCCCGAGGTCATCTCGACGTGCAGGCCGTCGCCGGTGCTTGGCGAGGTGTGCGTCACGTTCTTGTAGACCAGCGTCATCTCGACGAAGTCGTAGTACGAGTACATCTCGCCCCGGAACCGCAGCAGCATCGGAACGTCAGGTGTGTACGTGTCGTTGATGAAGTAGACATTGATATAGGGGGTTATGGTCAGGTAGCCGTAGCCGTCGTGTACCCCCTGGATGTCGAGGCGCACGAAGCCGTCGAGGAGGCAGTCCTCCACGCGGAACTCGACGCCGGTTATCTGGGCGCCGCCGTAGATGTAGTCGTACCCCGTGCACTGGATGGTCTCGTAGTCGTTGTCCTGGAACCGGCACCTGTAGGCGTGGATGATGCTCTCGCCGTTGTGGTTGTAGCCGTAGGACCTGTCGCCCAGCCGGTTCTCGATGCCACGCATGTTGTACGTGAAGTTGCAGTCGTAGAACATGTAGTGCTCGCGGTTGTAAAGCCCCGTGATGTAGTAGTAGTTCTGGGACTGGTGCAGGTTGTAGAAGCCGGCGCGGGTGTTGTCCGAGAACGTGCACTCGTGCCACTCGTAGAACACCTCGCGCGGGGAGTACGACGGGTTGCCGTTGGGCCCCACGTAGTATCCGTACCGCCCGTTGCGCTCGAACGCCACGCGCGTCGCCTTGAAGACGTACGAGACCTCGGGGCGGCTCGCGTCGTTGGAGCCGGACGAGGCGGAGTACTCGTCATGGACTCCGTCGTTGTCGTTGCTCCTGAAAGCGCTGTCCCTCATGTCGACGTACAGGGTGCCGGTGGCGATGACGTCGTTGCCCTGCGGGTCCTTGAACTTGCCCTGGTTGATCCTCGTGTACATGCCGTTGCCGATGTTGTCGTACGAGTCGAGGTCGGAGAACACGAGCCTCAGCTCACCGGCCATCGAGGCGATGTCGAACCCTATGCCGTTGACCTCGTTGTCGTAGCTCGACACGCCCGTCATGGTGCCCGAGGCCTGCATCACGCCCTTCTTGACGGCGAACAGGAGCCCGTAGGCCCCGTTCTCGATGGCCTCCGAGTCCACGACGGAGAATCTCACCTCGCTCCTCACGTTGGGCTTGCAGTCATGTGCCACGAAGGCGAAGCCAGAGCCCTGGTTGAGCTGGAACTCGGAGTCTATGACGTTGACCGACAGGTTGCCGGTCATCCCGACGACCTCGATGGAGACGCCGTACACGCCGTTCCCGCTCGCAGTGACCCTGTCGATCTTCACGGTGGCGTCGCCGAAGGCGTTCTGCGACAGCACCATGACCCCAGAGCCCCCGGGCGCGTCGTGGAACTTGCTTTTCTCCACCGTGACGGTGTCCACCTCGTTGACGGCCGTCCCGGCCTCCGCGATGATGAGCCCTGCGGCGCCGTTGAACACGGCCCCGTAGCCCGAGAAGTCCAGGTTACTTGCCATTATGTTCGAGTTCTGGACGTATATGCCAGAGGACGAGGCCTTCGTGATGGTGATGCCGTCGAGCAGCACGTTGTTGGCGTTGAACGCGAGTATGCCGCCGTAGGTCTGGGCCTCGGTCCTGATGCTGGGGTGCATGGTGCCCCACAGCCCGTCGAACGTGGATGACCTGATGGTGAGGTCGTTGTCGCACCTCACGAAGGCGCCCCATGGCGCGGGAGAGCTGAACCTGACGTCCTGCATGGTGAGCATGCCGCTCTGCAGCGCGTAGATGCCGTGGGGGATCGTCTCCGTCAGGGTGGGCGTTGGAGAGCTCCCGCTCGTGGCGGTGTAGAACTCGAGACCGTCGATGTTCACATATCCCGAGTAGTACGCATATACGTAGAATCTCATCATCGTGATCTTTGTCCAATCGACGCCGTAGTTGTAGTAGGCGGATGTGTCGAATGGCGTGTTCCCCAGGTACCATCTACTGTTCAGGTACGTGGCATAGAAGTGCCAATAGCCGCTCATGGACATGTAGGCGTACCCGGAGGAGGAGTAGAAGTATACGCCATAGTACTGGATGTAGTAGTAGTTGGGGTACCAGTTGAAGTACCGGAGGGCGTTGTACTTCGAAAGGTCGACGGGGTTGGTCCAGTAGTAGTCCAAGTAGCAGCTGCTGCTGACATACATGGACACGGACCGCGACCCCACGTAGGCGGTGGAGGAGGTGCTGCCACCGGACCAGTAGCCTGCCCACGGGCCGGAGGAGGTCGAGGCAGCCTCGGTGATGTTGTCGACGTAGACGTCCTTCGAGAGGTAGGCGCAGTCAAGCCAGCAGCCACTGTAGTAGACGTAGGCGTAGAACCAAATCGCGTAGCACTGCGTCGGGTCGAAGTTGTACGAGTAGCCGTAGTTGACGCGGTTCATGTCGGTGGACACCGATATGCCCTGCCACTTCCCGCTGGTCTGGTAGTTGCCGTAGTAGTAGCAGTAGGAGTACCAGTAGCTGTTCCAGCTCTCCATGCCGCCGGGCCCGAAGAAGTAGAGCTCGTAGACGTAGGGGTACGGGGATGTGTCGGCCCTTATCCAGAAGGTGACGGTGTTGACCGCCGTCAGGTCCACGGGATTGTCGAAGACGTAGCAGCCACCGTAGACATAGTAGGACGTCGGCGTGACCTTGATGGAGGCGGTACCAACGAGCTTGACGGACGTGTCCCTCGAGATCTCGCCGTAGTAGGGGTCCCCGCCATAGGGGGTCTCCCAGTGGCCTGCGTACTTGCCGGTCCTCACTATGAGGTCCTCGGTGAACATCTCACCCCTCGTCACGGACGCGCCCTCGCCCTTGCGGCCGCCTGTGACGGTGATGTCGGTGTTGGTGTAGTTCAGCTCGCCGTCCGTGACGGCCACGCTGTGGTCGTAGGTGACCGAGGTGTCCCTGATGAGCTGCTCAGGGATGACCTCCACGACGTCGATGGCGTAGACGTACGCCCCCTTGTTGCCCGCGGCGTCGAAGGCCCATGAGATGACCTTGTAGATGCCGTAGGATGTGGGCGTGTACACCGCGGTCGGGGTGGTCGAGAGGACCTCTGTCTTGACGTCGGCAGGGTCGTAGACATCCCACTTGTACGAGACGATGCCCGTGTCGTCCCTCGACCCGGTCGCGTTCAGGGTGTACTCCTGGTCCATGTACCATATGACGTCGGCGCCTGGCTGGTCCGTCGGGCCCACCACGGTGGGGGGTGTATCGTCGGCCGCGGAGACCGCGGCGGCGAGGACCACGAGGAGGCCAAACAGGACCAACAGGCTCGCTAGGGCTACTACTCTCTTTGCAGTCGTGCGATTCCCTCCGGTTAACGTGGATGAGCCCCCTGAGGATATAAAAAGTTATCGCTATCCCCGGTCCATTTTCGGAATCACGGCAATCTTCCAAGAATCGTGCAAAAACGTACATTTCGCAGCACTGTTCACCTTCTGGTGAACGGTACATGACGGGTCCGGGTGAGAATAGTATGCGGGCAGGACGTGCGGGCGCCATGCTCGCGCCATCCTGCGCGCGGGACGGGCCGGAAGGGCGTCCGTCTGACGGCAACCTTATCGCCCCCGCGGTCCCTTGCGGGACCCGATGGCGAAGCGGTGGGTCATCGAGCACCGTCGCGACCCCTACACCCGCAGGGCCCGGAGGGAGGACTACCGCAGCCGCGCCTCTTACAAGCTGCTGCAGCTCAACCGGAGGTTCCGCCTCGTGCGGCCGGGGGGGGTGGTGCTGGACCTGGGCTGCGCGCCCGGGGGATGGAGCCAGGTGGCGGTCCAGGCGGCGGGGCCGAGGGGCCTCGTGGTAGGCGTCGACCTGGACCCCGTCGAGCCAGTGGAGGGTGCGGTGTTCGTGAGGGGGGACCTGCGCGAGCCGCGGACCCAGGAGGCGGTCCGCGCCGCCCTGGACGGCAGGGGGGTCGACGCCGTCCTCTCCGACATGGCCCCGAACATCTCGGGCGCCTACGACGTGGACCACGTCCGATCGATGGAGCTCGGCCGCCTGGCGGCCGACTTCGGATTGCCCCTGCTCAGGCCGGGCGGGGGGCTGCTCGTGAAGCTCTTCGCGGGCCCGGAGCTCGGCCCGTTCGTGGATGCGCTCCGCTCGCGGTTCGCTCGAGTCAAGCGCACAAAGCCGGAGGCCTCGAGGAAGGCATCGTCCGAGGTGTACGTGTGCGCTCTCGACCACACGGGTGGGGGAGCGCCCGACTGGGCCGCCTTCGCGCCCCAGGGCGCGACCGGGGACGAGGACGACGACGACGCCTACTGGCCTGACGATGACGGGGCCTGACGGGCCTGAGGGCGGGGGCGTGTCCGGCGGCCAGGGCCGACCTCCATCGCGTACTGTCTAGTCCTATGCTCATTTATCATGTGAATGCTCATGTACAGTACAGAAAAAGGCAGCACGGACCCGACCCGGAGCACAGGGCAGGGGTCGGGAGGCAAGGAGGGGCATCGCGCCCAATGACGTGGGCCTCTGCGTCGAGGGCCCCCGGATGGCCGCCCCGCATCATGCCCGGAGCAGCTCCGCGAGGCGAGCCCTGAGCTTGGCCACGTGCGCCCCGTCGACCCCCGGCAGGCCCTCGAGGTCGGCGAGCAGGGCATCGCCCGAGGCGCGCATGTCCTTCGCGTAGGTGGGGAACGAGGCGCGGTCGTCGCCGGGGGGGGCGGCGGGGCGGCCCGCGCCGTCGGCCGGGGCGGGGGTGTCCTCCAGGTACTCGTACTGCCACTCGCCCTCCTCGCCCATGGGGCCCCTCCTCACCACGCCGGCGCGGACCATGGCCGCAATCGCGACCTCGTAGATGAGGAGGCTCGCGAGGTGGAGCAGGATGTTGACCGTGCCACCGTCGGCCCGCACCCTGTCGGTGCCGTCGCGCGCGACCGCCCGCGCGGCGATGGCCGTCCTGATGAT
>Ga0316628_100000077_pt1 | contig 54589 bp, 41 predicted proteins | sample OWC_Aug_M2_C1_D5_FD_207648 | JGI IMG/M metagenome (GOLD analysis project Ga0316628, IMG submission 207648) | Wetland soil microbial communities from Old Woman Creek delta, Ohio, United States - OWC_Aug_M2_C1_D5_C | ecosystem: Environmental > Terrestrial > Soil > Wetlands | place: USA: Ohio...
TCCCGATCCCATAGGCCAACGGCCCAAGGTCCGTCTGAAGGAGGATCCGGCCATCAAGCAACGGGTTCTCCTGCTCTATTTTGAAATGGACGAATATCCACCGCAGACGAACGAGGCGATCGATTATCTAGTGCAAAATGTCCTAATCGAAACCGATGTCGTGCTTATCGTCACGCCGAACGAGCAATGGAAGATCACGATGAGCGCCGAAAATATGACCCGCCGGAACGAGCTGGCGGAGGAATTAAAAAACCGTCTGACGAAAGCATTGAGGAAAGCCGGATCCTATATGAGAGTTATGATCCGAAATCTGCGCGATTTGGCAATATACGAGGATGACTTCGTGAAAAAAAGAGCAATGGCCAATGATATTCTAGATCAAATTCTCACGTACAAGGTCATGGACGAAAAGCGTTTCACGGCCTTTGCCGATTTCATGAAGCCCGTGACAGGCCAGAAGCATGTCTTTATTTTCTATCAGGAGGAAACGTATTCCTTTCCCGAGTTTATTTTGAGGGACTGGGAATTAAAGATTTTCGATCGCGACAGCAAAATCAATAAAAAACTGATCGAAAAGATTTTTTCCGATGCGGAAACAACGGTTCATTTCATATTTCTAAAAAAATATAAAACAGCCAAGGGCGATGTCGAATACCAGGAAAACGGGGCGGCCTTTGATGCGGAATTGAACGGAGATATTTATCAAGCCTTTAAAAATTTAGCTGTGACCACGGGTGGAATTGTCGAGGCGACCTACAACCCGATCTTCGCCATGAAGCGGGCGGCCGACGCGGCCGAGAATTATTATCTCCTGTACTATACGCCGTCGTCGCCGTCGTCCAAAAACACCTTCAAGCAAATCAAGGTCAAGGTGAAAAGCGCGAATTACCGGATCATCCACCGAAGCGGATACGTCGAAAAATAGACCTTATTTTCCCCTGATGAATTTCTCGGTCAGCCGGCGGGCCTGCTCGTCCGTGGTCTGGCGGGGCGGGCTTTTCATGAAATAAGCCGAAGGGCCGTCAAGGGAGCCCTTGAGACCGCGGTCCAGGCCCAGCTTGGCGCAGCGGATCGCGTCGACGACGACGCCGGCCGAGTTGGGCGAATCCTCGACCGAAAGCCGGCACTCGAGCGACATGGGCACGCCGCCGAATTCCCGGCTCTCGATCCGGAGGAAACAGATTTTGTTGTCCTTCTGCCAGGGGACGAAATCACTCGGTCCGATGTGGACGTCGGTCGGATCGGGGACCAGTCCGCGGGCCTTGAGCTGGGAGACGACGGCGTTCAGCTTCGACCTTTTTTTCGAGCTCACCCGGTCGCGGTCGCACATGTTGAGGAAATCGGTGTTGCCCCCGGTGTTGAGCTGGTAGGTCCGGTCGATCGGGAGCCCGCGGTCGAGGAAGAGGTTGACCAGGGTCCGGTGAAGAATCGTCGCCCCGACCTGCGATTTGACGTCATCCCCAAGCAAGGGGAGACCGGCAATCTTGAATCGTTTCCGCCAGGCCCAGTCCCGGGCGATGAAGACCGGAATGCAGTTGACGAAGGCGCAGCCGGCCGCAATCGCCTGCTCGGCGTACCATCGCGTCGCCGCCTCGCTTCCGACGGGAAGAAAATTGACGACGACGTCCGTCCGCGTTTTTTTCAGGATGCCGGCGACATCGACGGCCGGCCGCGGCGACTCGGAAACCAGGCGGGAGAGCGAGGTGCCGAGCCCGTCCAGGGTCGGTCCCCGTTGGACGAGACAACCCGTCCGGGGAACCTTTGCGAATTGGGTCGTGTTGTTGGGAAACGTGAAAATCGCCGCGGCCAGGTCCTTTCCGACCTTCTCTTTGTTGACGTCAAAAGCCGCGGCAAAGACGATGTCGGCGATCCGGTATCCGCCGATGACGGAATGCATGAGCCCGGGAACGGTCTCTCCCGGCTTGATTTTCCGGTAGTATTCCACTCCCTGAACGAGCGAGGAAGCGCAGTTCCCGACGCCGATCAAGGCCACCCGGATTTTTGTCATGACGGCACCTCCGTCCCGGCCTCCGTCGCTTCCCGGTCCCGCCGCCGGACGAGAAACAGGCGCTGAAGGGCGGTGATTTGGGAACCGAGGGCGATGACCGCCAGGACGATAATCCAGGCGGTATCGAGATCGCGGAACACGAGCCCTCCGACCATCGCCAAGCCGAAAAGAATCAGGCGTTCCGGACGCTGCATGATCCCGCCGCGGCAATCGATCCCCAAGCCTTCGGCCCGGGCCCGGGTGTAGCTGACCATGACGGCGCCTACGAGGGCGGCGAAGGCCAGAAGAACCGGCCAGCGCCCGCGAAAGTGATACATCAACGCTCCGAAGATGAAGAAATCGACATAACGGTCAAGGGTGGAATCGAGCATGGCGCCGAACCGCGTCTTCCGGTTTGTCGCGGCCGCAACCCGGCCGTCGACACCGTCGAATAATGCGCTGGCCACGCCGGCGACCAGGGCCCAAAAAGGGAGGCCCAGAACGAACAGGGCCGCTGCGGCCGCTCCGAACAAGAAGCCGAGAAGGGTGATAACGTCAGCCGACAAGCCGATCCGGACCAATAGCTTCGTCATCGTATCGGCAATGGCGACGAGGACGTCATAGAGAAACGTTGGAATCAACCGCACGCCGGTCTCCCTCGCCCGCTAAGGCTCGCGGGGACCGTATGATAACATACCGCTCGGGGGCGCGTCTCGGGGACGATCCGATTTGACAGGCGTCTCCGGCGCGTTTAGCATTACCGAACCATGGACGGCGCCGCGGCAAGAGAGGGATCCCGCTTGAGAATCGGCCTGGTCGTGGATTCCAGCCTGAACGTCGATGGCGGGGTTCAGGAATACACGCGGGGCTTGTATGATTACCTGGCCGGATCCGGTCACGATGTTTCGATCATCACCTGCGGCGCCCCGGGCGCCGCGGACCGGGGGCGGAATGTCGCCGTTCTCGGGATATCACGGCAATGGCCGCTGCCCGGGTCGTCCGCCTCGGTTCCGATGCATTTCTGGCGACCCGGCGCGATCCGGGGTTTTTTTGAAGAAAACGATTTCGACATCCTCCATTTTCAAGAGCTTTCCCAGCTCTTCTGCCGCCGGCTTCTCCTGCAATCACGATCGGCGAATATCCTCACTTTTCAAGTCTATAAGGAAGGCTTTCTGGTTTGGACCGCGACGCCCTTTCTGCCCTTCTGGCGGTCCCAGAGTCCGAGATTCGCCGCCCGGATCGCCCAATCCCGCGTATCCCTTCCCTTGGCTCGGACGTTCTTCCCGGGCGAATGGATCCTCCTCCCTGCGGGCGTCGACGCAAAACGATTCGATTCCGAGGGCGAGCGGATGTCCAGGTTCATCGACGGCAAGGTCAACCTTTTGTTCGTCGGCCGACTGGACCCGAGGAAGGGAATCCTCGACCTTCTCCGGGCCTTGCCCCTCGTTTCGGCGTCTCGCCCCTTTCGGCTGATCGTCGCCGGCGACGGCCCCGATCGGCGCCGGGCGGAACGGCTGGCCCGGTCGGGAAATTTCCCGGAGGTTGTCTTTCTCGGACGCGTCGCCGACGGCGATCTTCCGGCCCTTTACCGGACCGCGGATATCTTCTGCGCCCCGACCCGGGGCGGCGAATGCCTCGGACTGGTCCTCTTGGAGGCGATGGCCTCCGGCCTTCCCATCGCCGCCTGCGCCAATCCGGCCTACGTGGAAGTCCTCGGCGGAACGCCCGGCCGGGATTTCCTGTCGACTCCCGGCGACACGGCCGGCCTGGCCCGGAATATCACGCGCCTTGCCGGCGATCGCGAAACACGGCTTTCCCTCGGACGGGCGATGCGGGCAGCGGCCGGACCTTATGACTGGGCCCGCGTCGGTCCGAAATTCGTCGAAATCTACCGCCGCGCCCTGGAACGGTCCCGGCTATGAAAAAAGCAGGGCCGGTCTTCCGCAATCTCGGCCAGCTCCTCCGCCGGGCGGCCGAGACGAACGGCCGCCGTCCCTTCACCGAGATCCGGCGAGGCTTCCGGCGGGATGTGTTTTCGTTCGAGGGAGATTACCGGCTGGCCCTGCGCCTGGCCGCCCATCTTCGACGGGCCGGCCTGAGAAAAGGCGATATCGTCGTCCTGTTTTCCCCCAACATGCCGGAGCTTGTCGCCGCCTTCCACGCTTGCTGGCTCGCCGGCTTGGTCGCCGTCCCGATCGACGTCCGGATGTCCGCGGAGAAAATCAGGGGCGTCCTGGAAATGACGCGGCCGAAAAGAATCCTGGCCTCGAAAACGGCGGCGGCGGTTTTCCCCGCGGGCGCCGTCCCCGTCGACATCCTCGAAGACCTGGCCGAGACGGCGCCGGCCGCCCCGGCGGGTTTCGAAGCCGAGGTGGCCGATGTCGGACGCGACGACCCCGCCGAAATCGTCTTGACGTCCGGGACGACCGGGAATCCCCGCGGGGTCATTCTGACCCACGGCAATTTTCTGGCCGATACGAACAGCCTCCGGCGGACGTTTCCGGCGAATCGCCGGATGAGGATTTTATCCCTGCTTCCGCTGAGCCACGCCTTCGAGCAGATGATCGAGCTGTTGATGGCGTTCACCGCCGGTCCGCGGGTGTTTTATCCGGACCGGTACGACCTGTCGTCCCTGATGCGGGCTTTCCGAGCCTACCGGGTCACGGGCCTGATCGTCGTTCCGCGGCTCCTCTCCGTCATCTTGCAGGGGATCAGGCGGAAGGCCGGGGAGCGCGGCCGGGACAAGGCGTTCGAGCGGGCCTTGCGCCTTGCCGGGATTCTTCCCCGGCCCCTCCGCCGGCTTCTATTCCGGGACGTCCACCGGGCATTCGGAGGCCGGCTCGACTGGTTCATCGTAGGCGGGGCGCCCTTGGATGCATCCGTCCGGCGCTCTTGGGAGCTCCTCGGCGTCCGCGTTTATGAGGGATACGGAGCGACGGAATTGACCATGACCGTCTCCCTCAACATGTCGCGGAAACCGCGCCCGGGATCGGTCGGGCGGATTCTTCCCGGAATCGAAGCCCGGATCGACGATAACGGCGAGATCCTTGTCCGCGGCCCGACCGTCTCGCCTGGATATTTCGACGATCCGGCGGCGACGGCGGCCGCTTTCCGCGACGGCTGGTTCCATACCGGCGATGTCGGCCGCTTCGACAATGACGGGTACCTGTCCATCATCGGGCGGACGGCTTTCCGGATCATCCGGCAGGACGGGACGCGGGTTTATCCGGAATCCGTCGAAAAAGTCCTGCGGACGATGCCGGGGGTGGCCGAAGCCTGCGTTGTCGGCCGCCGGACGGCGGACGGAGAAGTCGTTCACGCGGTCCTGGCCGGGATCCCTTCCGAAAGGATCGCGGACGTCGTTGGCGGGGCCAACCGGCTCCTGGACGAGGAGGAGTGGATCGAGGAAGGCTCGGCCTGGCCGGACGAGGATCTCCCCCGGAACCAAACCCTGAAGGTCGACCGGGGAAAGGTGCGGGATTGGATCGAAGGCCGCGGCTCCGGAACGGAGGCCGTGGAGAAGCCGTCCGGCCGCGAAACGGATCTTCTCGGGATTCTTTCGGAATTTTGCCGTCGTTCCCGCGCCGATATCTCAGACGATACCCGGCTGGGATACGACCTGGGGCTCGATTCCCTGGGCCGCCTGGAATTTCTGGCCCTGCTGGAGAGCCGGTTCGGCGCCGACTTGAGCGGGTTCTCGTTGACCCAGGGAACGACCGTTCGCGATTTGCGTGGGATCCTCCGTGGCGGAACGGCGTCTCGCGAAACGCGCTTGGCCCGCTGGCCGCATCGCCGGCCGGCCGAGGCCGTTCGGGCTTTTTTCCTGGAGGCCCTGATCCTGCCGTTCCACCGCCTGTTTGTTCCCCTCGAAATCGTTTCCGCCGATCGTCTCGACAGCCTGACCGGCCCCTGCCTCTTCTTCTTCAACCACCTCGGGCCTTACGACGTCGCCGCGTGTCTCCGGATCTTGCCGGGCCGCCTCCGCCGGCGGCTCGTCGTCCTGGCCGACCGGCAGGGCTGGACGGCCGCGGGCGGCCTCTATGGATTCGTTCTCAAGCTTTTTTTCGGCTGTCTGCCGATCGCCGACCGGGGCGAAGCGATCCGCGCCGGCCTGGACCGGAGCGGCGCCCTCGCGGCCGAAGGGCATTCGCTCGTGATCGCTCCCGAGGGAGCTTTCAGCAAGGATGGCGCCCTCGGGGAGTTCAAGCCGGGAGCCGGACTACTGGCCGCCGGCTTAAAGCTGCCGGTCATTCCCATTCATATCGATCCCGGTTATCAAGAGGTCTTTCCCGCGATTCCTTTTGGCAGTCCGTTCAAGTACCTTCCTAAAACGCGGCGCCGGGTCCGGGTGACGGTCGGTCCGGCTTTCCGGATGCCGGAGGATCTCGCGCCGAAAGAGGCGTCCGACCGGATGCGCGAAGAGATGATCCGGCTGGCCGCGTCCTCGTCTCAGGACCGCGTGAGCCGCTCGTAAAGCTCTTCCAAGCGGTCAGCGATGACCTTCCAATCGAAGTTTTCCGCCCGGCGCTTCCCCGCGGCTCTCAACCGATCGGCCAGGGCCGGATCGCTCAGGATCCTGTCGATCGCTCCGGCCAGGGCGGCGGGATCGCCCGGCGGAACGAGAAGCCCATCGACGTCCTTTCGGACGACTTCGCGATATCCGTCGATGTTGGTGGCGACTACGGGTGCGCCGGCGGCCATAGCCTCGACCAGGATGATTCCGAAACTCTCCTGTCCGCACGCGGCGGAGACGTAAACGTCGGCCGCGGCCAATAGGCGGGGGATTCGGGCACGGTCCACCGTGCCGAGCATCTTGATCCGGCCCCGGATGTCCGTCGGGAGGCCTTCGACCGCGGCCCGGTCGGCTCCGTCTCCGACCACGAGCAGGACGGCCTTTGGGTGTCGTTCGGCAAGCCGCGCGAACGCCTCGCCCATCACCGGGAATCCTTTTTGCGGATCGAGCCGGTTGATCCAGACGATCCGCGGTCCCGCCGGTAGGTTTTCGGGCGCCGATCCGGCAAAGGCCGCGGTGTCGACGCCATTGGGGACGACGATGAGATTGAGCGCGGGAAACGTTTTCCGGATGAAATCGGCCGCCGTCTCCGATACGGCGATAGCTAGCCCGATTTTCCGGGCCACCGGCCGGAGAAGCGGCGCGGCCAGCTCAAGAAGCGGCGATCGCTCCGCGGAGGCATGAAAAGTCGCGACCAGCGGACGGGACGAGGCCCAGGCGGCGTAAAGAGCGGGACCGGGAACGAACGGCTCGTGAACGTGGACGATATCGGGATTGAACGACCGCAGCGTCTTCCGGATCGACGGATAGGTCAACGGCGAGGGGGCCAGGGTGGCCGTTTTCCCCCCGTAGGCGAAGCGCCTCGGCTTTCCAAACGTCCGGATTCCCGGACGTACCTCGGAACTTCGTCCCGGGGCGAGGGTCAAGGTTTCGTGGCCGCGCCTTCGCCATTCCGCGGCGAGCTCCAGGACGTGGGACTGGACGCCGCCGGGCGTGTCCAGGGAATAAGGGCAGGCCAGGGCGATTCTCATGACCTGATCAGTGCCGCGTCCCAGAAATCTATTGCTTTATGCCAGCATCTCGCAACGCGGCACCGCCGGGGGAGCTTGACTCCCCCTTGGAAGCGTCCCGTCTCCCCGGTAATCATCGCAATGAACTCATGAGATGGGACGCTAGAATATCCACTCGATGCCGAACTCCGGAAGGATGGGCGCCTGATAGACCGTGACGATGTCGTTTTTCGTCTTGCTCCAGAGGTAGGCCAGGGTGTTTTTCCGGTTGAGGGCGTTCATCAGGCTGAGGTAGACGAGGAGGCGGGAGCGTTTCCACGACCAGCTCCGATCGACGCGGAGATGGACGGCGGCGTATGCGGGATAGCGCTCGGCGTTAATCCGGGTTGAGTCGATAATCAGGATTTGCAGGGCCCGCGAGCGCTCCATATCGGCGGGCGTATAGGGGACGCCTCCGGCGGCCTGGAACCGGGCGCTGAACGACCAATTGTCGTTCGGCTTGAAGCTTCCGATGATCGTCGCCAGGAACCGGTTGTCGTTTTGCCGGTCCCGCCATACGCCTCGAAGGTCCAAGAACCGGGATCGCATCAAGGTCAATCCGGCGACGCCGCCCCATGTTCGCCCCTCGGAACGGAGAATGATATCCAGGCCGCGGACGCTGCCCTTGCCCGTATCGACCAACGTCACGTAGGTTTGGTAGAAGTTGAAGTTGACCGAGCCGTCCATGACGAAGACGGCCGGATCTTCCGGCGCCATGGGCATTCCGCGGTATTCCTTGGCGTACGCTTCAACATCGAGATGGAACCGGTCGGACAACCGGCACCGGAATCCGAGCGCCGCATGGAGGGCGGACGGTTCGGCGAGCTTCTCGGAATCGGCGAGATAGGCCACCAAGTAGAGGGGAAGCGATTGGGTGTACCGCCCGAAGGAGGCGTGGATCGACCAACGGTCGGAAAGGGAAAGGGTCGTCGAGACGCGCGGCGACAGGGAGGCTTTCCGGTTCCAGGAGCGATAGTCCGCTCGAAGGCCCAGGGTGACGGCCAAGCGCTCCAGGACTCGGGCCGTATACTCGACGAACGCCCCCGCCCTGACTTCGGAATGATCTCCGGCGGCCTGGGTCTCCGGGATCGGAACTTCAAGCCGGCTGATGTGGGGAGCGAAATAATTGTCGAAGATTTCGCGCTCGCCCGCCAGGTCCAGGCCGGCGAGAAGCCGCCCGCGTTCCGACACCTGCCAGGAATTGACGTTTCGGAGGGTCAAGGACCGCCGCGCGGTATCGGCGATATAGTATTCGGACGCGTTCGTCACGGAATCGAGGGAATAGACGTTGGAGAACGCGGAGTAAGACAGCGAAGTTTCCGAGACGCCAGCGGCCCGGAGCCTGCGCCAGTTGAGGCCGAACGTCCCCTGGGCGGTCCGGTAATTGACGGCGTTGTTGAATCCCTCCCGCAGCGCTTCCTCCATGTCGATGTCCATCCGGCTCTGCCCGGCCAGGGCCAGGACCTCGATCCGGTTTCGCGGATCGAGGTCCGCGGTCAGGGTGAAGATCCCGTCCGCGAACCGCGGCGCAACGCCGAAGCCGATCCAGCGGGCGACGATGTCGTGATAGCTGCGGCGGAGGGACAGGGACATCGAGCCGTTCCCGTTGAAAAGAGGGCCCTCGACGCTTCCGCCGAATCCGGCGGTGTTGAGATTGAGGCGCGTGTGGAGGCGGTCGCGGGCCGCTTCCTTCAGCCGGATTTCGGCGATGGAGGACATCCGGTTGCCGTAGGCGACGGAAAATCCGCCGACGAAAAAGTCGATGTCCTCGATGCGGGACGCTTCGATCATCCCGACGATTCCGCCGCTGTTGCCCTGGTTTTGGAAATGATTGATGTCCGGGATGGGAATGTTGCCGAGAGTGAATCCGTTCTCCCAGGGGCTGCCGCCCCTGACGAGCAGCTCGTTGGAAACGTCGCCGACCTGGGACACGCCGAGGGTCGTTTTCAAGGCCCGGCCGATGTCCTCCACGCCGCCCGGCATCGTCCGGATTTCATCGCCGGTGATTCGGGCGGGGATTGCGCCGGAGGTGCTTTTCGCCGGCAGGCTCGAGCCGACGACCGAAACATATTCCTGGAGCCGGGCCGTTTCCGGGGCCATTTCCAGGTCGACAACCGGTGTTTCCCCGGCCTTGACGAGGATGTCTTTCCGGGATTCCTTCGCGTAGCCGGCGAGCGACGCTTCGAGGGTATAGAGGCCCGGCGCGATTCCCTCCAAGGCATAGACGCCGTCGGCCGAAGTCCGGGACCGGGCGGGACCCGGAAGGAGCCGGATTTCAACGCCGGCGAGGGGCGTTTTCGTCTCCCGGTCGATCACGCGGCCGCGCAGGCCTCCCCTTTGCCCAAGCGCGGCCGATGATGTGAGCACGCTCGAAAAAAGAAATAGCAGGAGCGGAAGAAGGCGTTTTCGGAGCTCGCGCGACATGGCGGAAATCCGGCCTCAGTTTAACCGCGAACCGGGAGGGATGCAATCGGGACTCGGGCCTGGATTTGGACGGGCGGAGAGCCGGCGCATTTCCTCCCGGTAAATCCGGACGTCATTCCGAGGCAGGCGGGTTTGGACAAGGTTGAGGGCCAGGACGGCGGAGGCGAACCCGGGTGATTTCGAATAAACGAGGCATCTCCAGCCCCTTTCCATGGCCCGGCGGACCGAGTTGGCGTCCCGCGTCATCCATTCCCGCAGGGCATAGAACTCGGCCGGCGGGAGCCGTGAGGGAAAAACGAGCCGGCCGCGGTCATAGGCGTCCCAATCGGACGGATAATGGTTGTAGAAAATCGAGTCCTTCTTTTCGGCATACAGCCGCGTTCCGGGGAACGGCGTGAGAACGGGGTAATTGATCAAGTCGACGCCCGAGCTTCGAATGAAGGCGATTTGTCGGAGAATCGCCTCCCGGCCCTCGGCCGGGTCGGTGATGAGAAATCCCAGCACGGCGATTCCATGCCGGTGAAGCTTGCGGATGACTTCGCGGTAGAAGAGGGCGGGTTCGCCGCGTTTCAGGTTCGCGGCCTTGCCCATGCGATTCAAGGTTTCCGGATCGAGAGACTCGAAACCGATCAGCAATCCGGCGCAGCCGCTGGCTTTCATCAGCCGGAGGATTCTCTCGTCATCGGCGACGTTGACCGAGGCTTGGGAGACCCAGCGCTTGCGGGTCCCGGACCGGATCATGCCTTCGAACAGGGCCGCGGCCCGCTCCCGGTGGGCCGGCCCCGAGCCGATGAGGTTGTCGTCGTTGAACATGACGATTCTTTTGGGGAGCGAGCGGATCTCGTCCAGGACGTCGTCGACCGGGCGGAGGCGGAAGAGGCGTCCATTGAACGTCGAAACCGCGCAAAAGGAGCAATCGAAGGGACAACCCCGGGCCGTCTGGAGGACATCCACGAGGCGCCGGCGGGGAAACAAATCCCGGCGGGGCCGGACCAGGCGCTCGAGGTCGACGGGCGTTTCGGCCCGGTAGAAGCGGGCCATCCGCCCGGCTTCGAAATCGCCGATCACCCGGGGCCAGATCTCCTCGCCCTCGCCGGAGACGACCGTATCGACATGGGCGAGCGCCTCATCCGGGCACATCGACGGGTGGATTCCCCCCATGACCACCGGGATGCCCCGGGTCTTGAAATGAGCGGCGATCCGGTAGGCCCTGGTGGCTTGGACGGTCATCGCCGAAATGCCGACAAGGTCGGGTTTGCGCTTGAGATAATCGCCCGGCCCGGAGGATTCGTCAAGGATTTCGACGTCCCAATGGCCCGGCGTCGCGGCCGCGATATAGGCCAGTCCGAGCGGCGGGGCGAACCCGTAAAACGTTTTTTTCTGGGGAAAGACAAGAAGGAGGCGCGGCCGCCCGTTTTCCGCCCTGCCCGGACCTCTCAAGCCGCCCCGGAATGCCGTCGCTTACTTCTTCTCCGGCTCCAGCTTGCCCGGCTCGGCCGCTTTTTTATCCGCGGGGACGGCTTTGTCTTCCTGGAAATCGATTTGTTTGGAGACCTTCCATTCGCCCATGGGAACGTGGCGCGAGCCGCCCATCTGGGCGAACAGTCGGACCTCGTACGTCCGCCACATCGGGTTGGTTTTGAAAGACTCGAGGCTGGTCCCGGCGACGCCGAAATTGGATTTCAGGGTGATGACCGGGCTGTATCCGTTCGGCGGGATGCCCTCGTCCCGGATGACCGCCTTGAACTGGTCGCCGAGGTTTTCGACGGCGTTCTCCTCGCGGAAAATGGCGTTGAAGTTGATGTACTTGAGCTTTTCGGCGGTGAGATTATGGATTTTGAAGGTGACCGACGGGACCAGGGTCAGCTTGGGATTCGGCCATTGCCGGTACTCCTTCATCACCCAGCTCGTGCTCACGTCGACGACCTCGATCGCGGCCTTGACTTCCTGGTCGTTCATGGCTTTGCAGCCGGCCTGACCGATAAGGGATAAAACCACCGCCGCCGCCAGGGCGCCGGAAGCGACATATTTGCAATTCATTTGATTCCTCCTGTCCTGAACAATGAGATGATAACGCCGAGGTGTGGGGAAAGCAAGGCGGGGGATGGCGGACGCCTTGCGCTTCGACCGTCTTGCGCTATAATGAGGCCCTCCATTCCACCTAAAAGGACTACGGCCATGGGTTTGGTGAAACGCGGCAAGGACCTCTGGTTCTACGAGGATCTCTACACGGACGTCACCTACGGGTTCAAGGTCAAGCGGATCATCGTCCCGGAAAAACCGACCGGCTTCCAGAAGCTGATGATCCTGGACACGGAGCGGTTCGGTAGGGTCCTCGTCCTGGACGGCATCGTCCAGCTGACCGAGGAGGACGAGGGCATCTACCATGAGTGGATCGGCCTCTGGCCGTTGTTCGCGGCGTCTCAGACGCCCGAGAATGTCCTGATCATCGGCGGCGGCGACGGCGGCGTGGCCCGGGAGGTCCTCCGTCATCCCGGGGTCAAGAGCGTGACCATGGCCGAGATCGACCGGGTCGTCGTCGACGAATGCCGCGTCCACATGCCCGAAATCTCCGGCGGCATTTGGACCGACCCCCGCTTCCACCTCATCATCGGCGACGGAGCCGAGGTCATCCGGCGGATGAAAGGCCAGTGCGACGTGATCATCATCGATTCGACCGATCCCATCGGGCCGGCCCAAAGCCTGTTCAACACCAGCTTCTATGAGAGCGTCTACGCCGCCCTCCGCGAGGGCGGGATCACCATTCACCAGACCGGCGCCCTGCTCCTCCAGCCGTTCGAAGCGCCGGGGAGCTGGCGCCAGATGGAGCGCATCTTCGACGACGTCCGGGTCGTCCAGTTCACCAACGTCAGCTACATGGGCGGTCCTTTCAGCCTGACCGCGGGTTCGCGCGGCCGGCACGTGTTCAAGGCCGCCGAGCGCAACGCCAAGCGCAATTTCAAGGCCGCCGGGATCAAGACCAGCTGGTACTCGCCCGAGATCTCGGCCGTTCCGTATCCCGAGTTCCAGCGGCGGCTCGAAGTCGACAAGTACGGCGAAGAGCTCGTCATGGACTTCACCCTGCCGGAAAAGAAAAAGCCCTCCCGTAAGCAGGTCGAAAAATGGAGCCGGGATCTCTGCAAGGCCATCGACATGGTCGCCTTCGGCCGGCCGATGGTTTCCCACCCGGCGATGGGCGACGGCGACACGCTGGTCCAGTACATCGAGACGAGCGCGATCAATTTCCGCCGGTTCGGCTCCCGGGCGGCGGCCAACTGCTTCACCTGCGCCCGTCTTCCCCGGGACAAGGCCGCGGCTTTCACCCTGGATTATTTCGGGGCCGGCGAGGCCGTGGGCTGGCATCTGCCCCGGGGGGTCTTCTCCGACATCAAGAGCGTCCGCAAGGATTCCCGGATTTTCTCCCTGGACCGCTCCGGCGCTCCGGCCGGCGATGTCTTCCGTCCCCGCCTGGCCGAGGCGGCGGAAGTGTTCAAGCCGTCCTTCAAGCTCCCGGTCGAGACCGGATTTTCGCCGGCTTTCGAGCTGGTCCTGGACATCTACGACTGCGAATTCGACCGGATCTCCTCCTGCGAGGCGGTGGCGGCCTGGGCCGTGGAATCGGCCAGGCTGGCCGGGCTGAAGACGATCGGGAAGCCCGACGCGCCCGACTTCGGCCACGCCAAGAAGAAAACCGCCGGCCCGTCCGTGACCCAGCTCCTCAAGGGCGGTTCCAACATCAGCCATTATTCCATCAACTGGCTGATGATCGTCCTGAACCTGGTCGCCCGGGAGCCGATCCCTTTGCGCAAGGTCATCACCCACGCCATGGACTCCTTCCAGGGGAAGAAAGCCCACTGCTGGATCCTGCCGCGCGGGGCGGCCGGAAAATCGCTCAAGGAGATTGCCGCCGAAACCGTCCTGTTCGAAGTCCGGCGGGATTGACGGTCTCGCGCCCGCATATCGCAGCTTTGTCGCAAGATATGTTAATGGTATAGTGCGGGGGCTCGAATCGCCAAGAGGAGCCCCCGTTCATGAAAAAAATACACATTCTTTCCGGCGCGATCCTCGCCCTGGTTGCGCTGACCGCAGTCCAGGCGCGGGCGGTCGATGTCACATCCGTAGGACTTAAGGCCGGATTCTCCCTGGCGGACATGCAGGGAAACGATTGGGGGAAGGAATTCAAGGCGAGATCCGGATTCGCCGTTGGAGTGTTCCTAACCCTCGACTTGGCGGAAGGCCTATCCGTTCAGCCGGAGATGTTGTTCGTGCAGAAGGGCTCCAAGGCCGAGGAGGGCGACGTGACGATCGCCGTCCGCCTGAGCTATTTTGAAATCCCGGTCCTTCTGAAATACGCGTTTCCCCTGGGCCGCGAGTCGAATATCCATCTTTTCGGCGGTCCTGCTCTCGGCCTGAAATTCGACTCGAGGCTTCGCCTGAAGATCGGAGACTCGGACGTGACGCAGCAATTCAACGAGGCCAAGTCGTTCGATATCGGCCTGGCGGTCGGCGGCGGATTTTCCCTGCCGGTCGGCGGGAAAGCGCTGACCTTCGACGTCCGCTATACCCTCGGCCTGACGAACTGCTGCGAAAGCCTCGGCGCGGATTATGACGTGAAAAACAACGCGATCCTCTTCCTCGTCGGGATTACGCTATAAGTCCGACGGCGGCTTCGGATTATTTCCGGATTTTCCGGACGTGATCGATTTCGCGGCCGGCTTCAATCGACGATCGCCGAGGCGAAGACGAGCGTGATCCCGTAGGCCTCGGCCAGTCCGATGTGGCGGGCCAGGGCGGCCAGTGATTCGCGCTTGGGATGGCAGATGCCGACGGCCCGGCCGTTTTTTTTCGCCAAAAGGAAGAGCTCCCGAAGCCGGGCCTCGATCGCCGCGTCATCCGAGTCGGCGTCGATGAAGACATTCCGCGAAGCCGATTTGACGCCGATCCGGACGGCTTCCTCGTAAGCGATGGTCTCGGCGGTCGTCCGGCTGTCGATGAAATACAACCCGCGGGCTTTCAGGACCTGGAAGACCGGTTTCATGAGGCGAACCTCGCCGGTCGCCGCTGATCCGGTATGGTTATTGACGCCGGCCGCGCCCGGAATCCGGGCCAGGGCCCGGATGACCGCGGTCCGGATTTCGGCGCTCCGCATGCCCTCCGATATCGTTCCCTCGAAGCGTCTGGTCCCGTTTTTTTCGGCGGCCGATTCGAAGGGAAGGTGGAGCATGATTTCCAGGCCGCAAGCGGCGGCCAGGGCGGCGGATTTCTCGGCCAGGGCGGCGTCCGGCAGAATGGAGACGGTAAGCGGATGGCCGATCTTGTATACCGCTTCGACCGCTTCCAGACTGTACCCGATATCGTCGATGATGATCGCCGCCCGCGGTCCGGGAACGGGCGATTCCGGCGATTTTCGGGGCTCGCTCCGGGCGGACGGATTTTCCGGCGGGGCGGCGGGAACGGCCGAACCGGATGTCTTCGACGGTTTTTTCGGCGTTGACCCTGCCGGACGGCGGTCAAAAATCAGGATGAAGAGAAAGAGGAGGAGCGCCGCCAGGGGGAGACACAGCCAGAGAAACGGCCGGCCCCTCCGTTTCATAATTTAGAAGCCCGGATAGAAACCTTTAGATTTTTCGAGGTAGTCCTGCCGGGTCGTTTTTTCCGATTCGATCTTGATGTCCGGGGTGACGCCCTTGCCGAAGATTCTCGTCCCCGAAGCCAGGACGAATTCCCCGACGGTCAGGAGAAGGCCGTCCCCCGTCTTCAGGGGAATGAGCTTTTGTTCGGCCGTCAGGCCGGCCGTGACCGTTCCGACCACTTTGGCCCTTTTGAGGTCGCGGAGAACGGCGGCGACGATTTCGGCCGGGCCCATCGTCCCCGGATCGGTCCAAACGATCAGGGGAACGTCGGGCAGGACGGGATCGGCGGGGCAATCCAGAAAGGATTTCTGCCCGCCTTTCTTCTCGAATGTCCCGGCCCGGGGATTTTTCAGAAAGAGGTTGATGACCGCCCCGGCCTCGCCGGTATCGCCCTCCCGGCAGCCGCGCAGGTCGAGAATCAGCGGCGCTTTCGCTCCCGCGAGCTTCGGCAGGATCGAGGTTTTGAAGGCGGCCGCCGCGCCGGAGAACAAGTGGGAAAAGCGGACAATACCCGAGGTGCCCTTTTCCGCGGCCCAGGCCGCCGGCGACGCGTAAGGCGGGACGCGGTCGATCGTCTTTTCGAGAGTCGTTCCGTTCTGGATCAGGCGGAGCTTGACCGGTTTCGGATCCTTATCCTTCAAGGCGAAGCGCAGCTCGTTATGGCTCCAAACGAGCGTGGAACGGTCGTCGACCGCGGTGACGGAATCGCCCGGCTTGATTCCGGCCTTTTCCGCCGGCGATCCTTCCTGGACGCCGACGACGACGGGAAAAACGCCGGGCCTCTTGTATGCGGCCAGGCCGGCGTCGTACAGGCGGTCGATCCGCGGAGCGCTCGCTTTGGCCATCAGTCCGGCGTTCAGATAGGCCGACATCGGATCGAGCGAGCTTATGATCCCTTCATAAGCCCCTTCCATGGTTCGAACCGGATCGGCCTCGTCCACGTAGTCGTTGCGGATGTGCTGGACGGCCGTCTCCAGGAGGTTGAAATCCTGGGCCGGGGGGAATTTCGAGGATTGAAGCGGGTGGCGCGTCCAGAAAAACAGGGCGACGGCCGCGGCCGCCAGGGCATAAGGGATGAGAATCCGGGGACGAGGCATTTTCATTGGGGTTTCCGGCTCCGTAGGTTGAAATCGTACCATCTTCCGCGGAATCTTGGCAAGGGGCCGGCCGGGGATTCCCTTACCAGCGCAGGCCGGGCGATATGGACAGCGTGTCGTTCCGGGGCCCGCCCTCTTCCCGAATGGTCGAAAAGTGGACTTCCAGCCGGATCACGCCGAAGAAATGCCAGGCGATCCCGGCCATGAACTGCCAGGACGGGCGGATCAGGTAGTCTTGGATCGTCATGATCTCGTAGGGCCGGGCACCCCGGCCGTACCCGACGTAGAGATAATTCTGGTCCGCGAAAAACCGCTTCAGGATGCCCGTCCAGGAAAACGAGCGCTTCTCCGGATCGGGATTGTACGTCCCCCGGAAGACCGCATAATAGTTGCCGAAATAGTACCCGAAGGATCCGACGATGAGCCCGACCTTCTCCGCCGGGAAATTCATCTGCCAGTAACCCAGGGACACCTCGGTGGCCGGAATGAAGCTGAAAAAGAGCTCTCCCAGGAACGACGTCCGCGGATAGTGGACGGCCCGGGGCGAATACCCCAGGTCGATATAGGCGTAGGATTTCTTCCAGAGCTTCGGATAGATTTCCAGGCCGTACTGCGTGTCGTTTCGGCCGAACCGGCGGGTGTGATTGAATTTGGCGATCAGGGAGCCCATGAATTTCGGGACCCGAAATTGGAAGAGAAGCTGGTTGTTGAGGTAATCCGGCCGGCCGTCGGAAAACCGCTCGACCCGGTACTGGTAGCGGAAGCCGAATTGGTTGATCGCCCGGGCCCCGGCCGTGTTCCAGGCGTTGCGGTAGTCGGGATTCTTCGGGTCCAAGATCATGACTTTCCGCAGGGCCGCCCGGGCTTTTTGAAACTCGCCTTGGGCTTGATAGACCCGGCTGCTGCCATAGTATCCGGCCGGGGACTCGGGGTCGGCCTGGATGATCTGCTGGTAAAGCGTCAGGGCCATGGTCAGGTCGCTGCGGGCGAAGGCCATGTCGCCCAGGCCGGTCAGGGCTTCGATATCCCCGGGGCGGATTTGAAGGACGAGATTCCAGCCGGCTTCGGCTTTTTCGTATTCTTTTTGCCAGAACCGGATCCGGGATTGAAAGATCAGGACGTCGGTATTTTTCGGGTTTTCGATCCGAAGGGCTTCCAGGACGTCCAGGGCTTTGTCCCAGCGGTCGGAATACGCGTAGGCCTGGGCCAGGAGAAAGCGGAACTCATAATCGTTGGGGACGGCGGTAAGCTGTTTCAGGCAGATCGAGATGACCGCGTCGTATTTCCGGGCATAGAGGTCATCCGTGGTTTTTTGAAGAAGAAGGTCGCGGTTCGGGGGCGCTTGGGCGAAAAGGCCCTGGCTGGAACAGAGCAGAACCGCGATGAGGAGAAAGGCCGCCCAAGATCCCGGGTTCTTCACCGGCTGGAGGATATCATTTTCGCCGGAGCCAGAGCAAGGGATCGACGGGCTTGGTCTGGTGCCGGATCTCGAAATAGAGGGACACGCCGACCAGCGAAGCCGTATCCCCGGCGAGAGCGACCGGCGTGCCGGCGGCGATGACGTCTCCGGTCTTGACGAGGAATTCGGCGCAGTGGCCGTAGAGCGTGTGATAGCTCCCGCCGTGGTCCAGGATGAGGAGGTTGCCGTAGCTCGGGAAGAAATCGGCATACACGACCTTGCCGCCGTGGACCGCCCGGATGGTCAGGTCGGGTGTCGCGGGGGCGATCTCGATCCCGTTGTTCCGGGTCTTGGTGTTGAAGCTGCCGATCTGAACCCCGTACTTCTGGACGACCCGCCCGCCGATCGGCCAGGACAGCCGGCCTTTCGTTTCGCCGAAGGGCGAGCCCGGCGGCGGGGCTTCGCCCGGCTTGGCCTGCAGCCGCCGGAGGAGGTCTTCCAGCTCCTGGGCCCGGAGGTTGAGCTCGTCGATCGCCTGCTCGTAGGTGCGGCGGTTGGTTTTGATCCGGTTGATCTGGGCCCTGTCGTTTTGCTCCTCGGCCTCCAGCTCCGTCCGCTTCTCCGTCGCCTGTTTGGTCAGGGAGGCGATTTCGATTTCCTTGTTCCGGAGCTCCCGGTCGGCCCGGCCCAGGGCTTCCAGCCGGGCGACGAAATCGGTGATCAGCCGGTCCTGGGATTCGGCGACGAGGCCGAGGTTTCGGAGCTGGTCGACGAACGTCCTCAGGTCGCGGGCCTCCAAGGCGAAGCGGGCGGGATTGAACCGGCCGTGCTTGTACAGAATGACCAGGATCCGGGCCAGGCGCTCGCGGTCGGCGGCCAGGGCGGTTTGAAGCTCCGGAATCGTTTTCGAAACGGCGTCGCGCTCCGCGCGGGTTTTGGAGAGCTGCAGCCGCAACAGGTCCCACTCGCTCCGGAGGAGCCGCTTCTTCATGGCGATCCGGTTGAGCTCGGACATCACCGTTTTTTCCCGGCTGTCCTCCTGCCCGAGCTTGCCCCGAAGCCGTTCGATATCGGCCCGGATCTCGGCGAGGCGCTTCTCGGTTTCGGCCGCCTGGCCGGGGGAAGCCGTTTCCTGAAGGGGAACGGCCCGAAGTGGACGGCCGGAAACGCCGCCGAGGGCCAGGAGGCCCGAGAAAACCACGGTCGCGATCCGGCGGCGGGTCATTTGCGGGTCAAGTAGATCACGGCCCCGGCTGCGCCGATGACCAGGCTGTAGGCCAGGTCGACGAAGGAATAGGAAATGGCCAGCGAGGACGTCAGACCGTAATAAGCGAAGATCGCCACATAGGCCCCTTCCCGGACCGCCAGCCCGTTGACCGTGATCGGAAGCATCTGGAGAAGGAGGACCAAAGGGATGAAAACGAAGTAATCGATGACCCGGATCGGAAGGGCCAGCGATTTCCCGATGAGGACGAAATAGATGATCACCGTGAGCTGGAGAAGCACGGCGTAGATCATCGCCCGGACGAACGGCTTGGGATGTTTCCGGTAGGCGATGATGGTTTCCCGGAAGAGGGCGGCCTTGTCGAAGGCTTTCCGGACAAATCCATGGTCCGGCCCCCGCCGGAGGGCCCGGCCTGTCGCCGGGAGAAAGAAAACGACGATGGCGGCCATTCCGGCCAAGCCGAGGGCCAGGGCGATCCAGACGACGGGAATCTGGCCGGCCATATCCAGGCGGCCGAGGGAGGCGGCCAGGGCGAAGAAAAACAGGACGATGACGCCCGTCATCCGCTCGACGACGACGATGGCCGAGGATTTCACGATCGACGTCGAATACTTCGAGCCGTCCCAGATCCGGACGATATCTCCGCCGAAGCTCGTCGGGAGAAACGTGTTGAAAAACTTTCCGATGAGGTAGGATTTGACCAGGTAGCCGAGAGGGATCCGGTCGCCCTGGGCTTCAGCCAGGATCTGCCAGCGGTAGGCGCTGAAAAACAGGCCGAAGGCGTGAAGGGAGAAGGACAGGGCCAGCCAGCCCCAATCGGCGCCGGCGAGGGATTGGCCGATTTTGGGGAGATTGGCCCCGGAGACGAGAAAAACGGCGGCCAGACCGCCCAGGCCGAGGGCCAGCCGGAGAAAAAAGAATATCGTCTTCCGGGACATCGTCTCTTTCTACCATAGGGGGAGGGGAGAACGGAAGGGGCCGGGGCGGCCCTTTTCGGGCAAAAATCCATAAATCCCATAAATACTATAGAATTAATAAATAATAATTCTTGACTTTTAGGAGGGCGGCCTTTATCATTATGACATCTCAAATCTGAGAGGAGATCACATGAAAAAGACATTTTTAGTAGTAGTTTTGGCCCTGGCGGTGTTCGCCGGAACGGCCATGGCCGGTCCGAAGGAGTTCTGGAAGGGCGGCATTTTTGTGACTCCGCAGTTCGGCTTCAATAGCTGGGGCGGAAGCATTCCGTTCGGGGTCAACGTCGAATACGGCCTGACCGAGAACATCGGGATCGGCGGGTCGGTGATGTTGAATTTCTGGAACGAGGTCTGGGCCAAGGAAACCCTGATCAATTTCAACGCCGACGTCGCTTATCATTTCACGAAGCTCAATGCCCAAAAGATCGACGTTTATGCCGGCGGCGGCCTGGGATATTCCGTTTATTCTTATACGTACAACACCGGCTACTCCAGCGAAAGCGGCGTGGGTTCCTCAAGTATCTACATCCCGATTTTCGTCGGAGCCCGCTATTTCTTCAATCCCAAGATCGCCGTTAACCTGCGTCTCGTCGGCTCCCTGACCGGCTCCTGGTCGGGCATCGGCGGCGTGGTCGGCGTGACGTTCATCCTGGGCAAGTAAGCCCGGGGAGCTTCTGATCATGAAGAAAGTCATCACCGGGATCGCGATCGTCGCGATGGCCGCTCTCTCCTTGAGCGCGGACGTCTATATCAAGAGCAAGACCCACACCGACGCCGTGACGATGATGGGGCAGACCACGCCGGCCTCCGATGCGATCGGCGAGGCCTGGCTGAGCGACAACGTTTTTTACAACAAGACCGGAGACAACGCGGTCCTCATCGACCTGGCCAAGAACACGTTCATGATGATCAATTACTCGGCCAAGACCTATGTCGAATCGCCCCTGCCTCTCGACATGACTAAGCTGCTTCCCCCCGAGGCGGCGGCCATGGCTGCGATGCTCGTCCGGACGGCCACGGTGACCCCGTCGGGCGAGACCAAGAAGATCGGGACCTGGAACTGCCAGGGCTATACCCAGACCGTGACGGTCATGGGCATGCCGATGACGACGAAAATCTGGGCGACGACCGATCTGCCTTTCGATTGGGCCAAATTCAGCGGGAAGTTCTTGCCGGCCGTCACGAAATCCAGCTTCCTGGATGATGCCTCGATCAAGGAGATGGCCAAGATCAAGGGCTACATGATCTCGTCCGAAACGAACGCCGAGATGATGGGGGCCAAGATCCATGTCACGATAGACGTCACCGAAATCTCCACCAAGACCGCGCCGGCCGGAATTTATTCCGCTCCCGCCGGCTTTACGAAGACCGCGGCGCTCGACATGAACGCTTTTCGGCGCTGAAGCGCCTTTTTTCGGCTGTCAAGCGAAGCCCGTCGGACCGAAAGGTCCGGCGGGCTTTTTTTATGAGTAGTCCGCCCAGGGCTTGATCAGGAGGTCTTCGGGCTTTTTCGCGGCCAGGGACTGGACGAACAGCTCCGCGACCTGGAGATTGGTCAGGAGAGGAATGCTGAAATCGACGGCCATCCGCCTCATCTCGTAATCGCTGTCGAAGGCCGCCTTCCGCTCGGGGTCGGGGATCGAGATCACGAAATCGATTTTCCGGTCGGCGATGAAGTCGCGGATGTTCGGACGCTTTTTTTCGTGGACCTTGAAGAGCCGGGAGTTGGGAATCCCGTTGTCGGAGAGCAGCCGCGAAGTCTGCTCGGTGGCGAAGATCGGGAGGTTCATCCCCCGAAGCGTCCGGGCGGATTCGAGGAAATGCATCTTGTCGGGCCGGCTCCCGATGCTCAGGAGGATGCCTTTCTCCGGAAGGGTATAGCCGGCCGAGAGAAGCGACTTGAGGAAGGCTTCCTGGACGTCCTCGCCCAGGCAGGCGACTTCCCCGGTCGAGGCCATCTCTACACCCAGGGTCGGGTCGGCCCCTTTCAACCGGGAGAAGGAGAATTGGGGCGCCTTGACCCCGACGTAATTCAGGTCGAGAGTCGTTTTCTCGCTTTTCGGGTTCCGGCCCAGCATCGCCTCGACCGCCAGCTCCACGAAATTCACTTTGGAGACCTTGGAGACAAAGGGAAACGAGCGCGAAGCCCGAAGGTTGCACTCGATGACCTTGAGGGCGTTGTCCTTGGCGATGAACTGGATATTGAACGGGCCGGTGATCTTCAGGGCCTCGGCGATCCGGCGGCCGGTGTCGCGGACTTTCCGCATGGTCGCGATGTAGGTCTTCTGCGGCGGCAGGACCATCGTCGCGTCGCCCGAGTGGACGCCGGCGTTTTCGACGTGCTCGACCACGGCCGAGGCGACGATACGGCCGCCGGCGGCCACGGCGTCGAACTCGATTTCCTTGGCCTTGAGGATGAACTTGCTGATGACGACCGGGTAGGCGGGAGAGACCTTGGAGGCCTTCTGGAGATAGACCTGGAGGTCCTTCTCGTCGAAGACCACGGTCATGGCCGCTCCGCTTAGGACGTAGGATGGGCGGACAAGCACGGGATAGCCGACCGTCCGGGCGAACTTCTCCGCCTCCGGAACGCTCTGCAATTCTTTCCAGGCCGGCTGGTCGATGCCGAGCTCGTCCAGGAGCTTGGAGAATTTATACCGGTTTTCGGCCGTGTCGATGGATTCGGGCGAGGTCCCGAGGATCCGCATCCCGGCCTTGTGGCACTTCAGGGCGATGTTGTTGGGAATCTGCCCGCCCATCGAGAGGATGATCCCGCGCGGATTCTCCCGGCGGTAGATGTCCAGAACCCGCTCGAAGCTGAGCTCCTCGAAATAGAGCCGGTCGCAGATGTCGTAATCCGTCGAAACCGTCTCCGGATTGTAGTTGACCATCAGAGTTTCGAAGCCGAGCTTTTTCAGGGCGCGGACGGCCGAGACGCAGCACCAGTCGAATTCCACCGATGAGCCGATGCTGTAGGAGCCCGAACCCAGGACCATCACCTTCTTGTTTTTCCGGACGAACGCCACGTCGTCCTCAGTCCCGTGGTAGGTTTCGTAGAGGTAATTCGTTTTCGCCGGATACTCGGCGGCCAGGGTGTCGATCTGCTTGACGGCGGGGCGGAGCCGGAGGTGGTCGCGCCGAGCCCGGACCAGGCTTTCCTTGGAGTTCGTCAGGATGGCGATCTGCTTGTCCGAGAAGCCCCGCTTTTTGGCTTCGACGAGAAGGTCCCGGGGAAGAAGCGCGCCCTTTTTCAGATCCCGCAGGCGCCCTTCCGTCTCGACGATATTCTTGATCTTGGTGATGAACCAGCGGTCGATCTTGGTCAGCTGGTGGATGCGGTCGATCTCCCAGCCCTTCTTGAGGGCCTCGGCCACGCCGAAAAGGCGCTCGTCGGTCGGCTGCCGGAGCTCGAGCTCCAGGTCGTCGAACGAATAGCTGTCGTTTCCGACGACGCCGTACACGCCGATCTGGAGCATCCGGGTGGCTTTCTGGAGGGCTTCCTCGAACGACCGGCCGATGGCCATCACTTCCCCGACCGATTTCATCTCCGAGCCGATTTTTTTGGAGACCCGGCGGAATTTTTTCAGGTCCCAGCGGGGGATCTTGACCACGAGATAGTCGAGGGCCGGCTCGAAGCAGGCCGACGTCTTTTTCGTGATCGAGTTGAGAATCGAGGGCAGCGAACGGCCGAGGGTGAGCTTGGCCGCAACCGCCGCCAGCGGGTACCCGGTAGCCTTGGAAGCCAGGGCGGAGCTTCGGGACAGTCGGGCGTTGACCTCGATGATCCGGTAATCGCCGCTTTTCGGGTGAAGGGCGTATTGGATGTTGCACTCCCCGACGATCCCGAGATGGCGGACGGCCTTGATCGCGATCTCGCGGAGCATGTGATATTCGGCGTTGGTGAGCGTCTGCGAAGGGGCGATGACGATGCTTTCCCCCGTATGGATTCCCATGGGGTCGAAATTTTCCATGTTGCAGACGGTGACGCAGTTGTCGTCCCGGTCGCGGACGACCTCGTATTCGACCTCTTTCCAGCCCTCGAGGTATTCCTCGATCAGGACCTGGGGCGAGGAGGCGAAGGCCTTTTTCAGGGCCTCGCGGAGCTCCGTCTCGTTTTGAGAGATCCCGCTGCCGCGGCCGCCGAGGGCGTAGGCGACCCGGGCCATGACCGGGTAGCCGATTTTCCGGGCGACGCGGAGACCCTCCTCGATGGTCGTGGCGGCGATCCCCTTGGGCGATTTCAATCCGATCTCGGCCAGTCGGGCGTTGAACAGCTCCCGGTCCTCGGTGTCTTCGATGGATTTGACCGGAGTTCCCAGGACTTCGACGCCGTATCGGGCCAGGACCCCGGACTTGGCCAGGGCCACGCCGCAGTTGAGGGCAGTCTGGCCGCCGAAGGAGAGAAGGATGCCGTCCGGTTTTTCCCGGGCGATCACCTTTTCGACGAACGCCGGTGTGACCGGCAGGAAATAGACCTGGTCGGCCAGGAAATCCGAGGTCTGGATGGTGGCGATGTTGGGGTTGATCAGGACGACTTGGAGGCCTTCTTCCTTGAGGGCCTTGATGGCCTGGCTCCCGGAATAATCGAATTCGCCAGCCTCGCCTATCTTGAGCGCGCCGCTGCCAAGAATCAAAACCTTCTTCATTTGAGAATCCCGCAAAAACGGTCGAAGAGGAAATCGGTGTCGGTGGGCCCGGGAGCGGCCTCGGGATGAAACTGGACGCTGAAGAAGGGTTTTGAAACGTGGCGGACGCCTTCATTGGTGCCGTCGTTGGCATTGGTGAACCAGGGGCGCCAGTCTTTCGGAAGGGATCGGACGTCGACGGCGAAGCCGTGGTTCTGGCTGGTGATGTAACAGCGCTTCGTTCCTTCCTCGAGGCAGGGCTGGTTTTGGCTCCGGTGGCCGAACTTGAGCTTGTAGGTGTCCCCTCCGGCCGCGAGCGCGAGGAGCTGGTTTCCGAGGCAGATGCCGAAGATCGGGATCCGGCCGTTGAGGAAAAAGCGGAGGGTTTCGATGGTGGCCGCGCACTTTTTTGGATCGCCCGGGCCATTGGATATAAACAGGCCGTCGGGAGCGTACTCCAGGATCTTGGCCGGGGGAGTGTCGGCGGGCACGCGGACGACTTTCACACCTCGGTGGAGAAGGCTCTGGAGAATGTTGAGCTTCATGCCGCAATCGATCAGGACGACGGTCTTGGGGGACTCGCGGTTATAAACCTTGATCCGCTTGACCGTCATCTCTCCGACGAGGTGGCGCTTGTTCGGGTCCGGGATCATCCGGGCTTCCCGTTTGAGAGCGGCCAGGTCGACCTTGGTGAAGTATGTTTCGAGGATCCCCAGCATGACGCCGCGGACGCGAAGCTTTTTAGTCAAGGCCCGCGTGTCGAGGCCGGAGATTCCGGGAATCCCGTATTCCTTCAGCCAGGCGTCGAGGCTTCGCTCCGAGGAAGCGTGAGACGGGATTTCGCAGGCTTCGCCGACGATATAACCCTGGATTTTCGGCTTGTCGGACTCGAAGGACTTCGGCGAAACGCCGTAGTTGCCGATCAGGGGGTAGGTCTGGCAGAGGATCTGGCCGTGATAGGAAGGATCGGTGATGGACTCCGGGTAGCCGACCATTCCGGTGTTGAAAACAACTTCCCCCGAGACCTTGGCGAAAGCGCCGAAGCCTTCGCCCGGCCAGACGCTGCCGTCTTCGAGAACAAGGACTGCTTTCATCAGGGGGGCTCCGCGAGTTCGCGGTATTATACAATTCGAGGCCGCGCCGCGCAACGTAAATAATTCCGTCCCCGAATTATGAGGCGATGGCCGCCCTGACCCGTTCCATGAGCTCGGGGATCGCGTCCGGACCAATGCCGGCGACCGGGATGGGTTCGTGGATGACGATCCGGACGGACCCTTTTCGAATGCGCCAGGTCTTGCGCGGCATCAGCTCATGCGTTCCCCGAATCGACACGGGAACGATGGGCACGCCTGAGCCGACGGCCAGGAAGAAACCGCCCCGCCGAAAGGGAAGCAATCGTCCGTCCCAACTCCGCGTCCCCTCGGGATAGATCAGGAACGAATACGCCCTCTCCCTGATCATCTTGGCCGCCCGGGCGATCCTTTCCCGGCCCTGGCCGGCGTCTTCCTTATCCAGCGGGACGTATCCGGCGAAGCCCATCCCTAACCCCAGGACAGGAATCCGCAGGACGAATCTTTTAACGATAAAGCGGAGATGACGATCCATGGCGGTGACGAAAAGAGGCGCGTCGAGAAAGCTTGTATGGTTGGACATGAAGACATAGGGAGTGTGGTGGTCGAGCCGGTCGAGGCCGGCGATATCGACCTTAATCCCGAGAATGAAGCGCCCGACGCGCATCATCCATCGCCCGTAGCCGAGAAACGCGTCGCGAAGCCCGAAGAGCACGCAAACGAAAAGGACCGGAACGGCGCCCAGCGTCAGGACGGCGAAAACAAGGAGGAGGAGGGCATTCCGCATCGGACATTATTATAAGGGATTCCCGAGACGGCCGGCCAGCCTTGACGCTTCTTTCATGGCTGATTTCCTCGTATAATCGAGGGGAATTCCATGGATCAAATCAACCGCATCAACCCGATCCTCGAGATCCTCAAGGTTTCGCCCCGCCGGGTCAATAAACTCCTCCTCCAGAAAGAGGAAGGCCACCGGCCGCTGGGAACGATCGTCGGCTTGGCCAAGGCCCATCATATCCCCTACCTGTTCCTCCCGAAGCTGGCCCTGGACAAGATGTCGCCCCATCACCAGGGCGTTGTGGCGATCCTCTCGTCCAAGGAATATGTTCCGCTCGACGATATCCTGGCTGCCGCCGGTCCCGCGCCCTTCCTCGTTCTCCTCGACGAAATTGAAGACCCCCAGAATCTCGGGGCCATCCTCCGCAGCGCCGAAGGGGCGGGAGCCGACGGCGTGGTCCTTCCCGAGCGGCGTTCCGCAGGATTGACCGAAACCGTTTTCGAAGTTTCAGCCGGCGCCCTCGAACATCTCAAGGTCGCTCGCGTCCCGAACCTGGCCCAAGCCATGGAGACGCTCAAGAAGCGGGGATTCTGGCTCATCGGCGCGGAGAGCGGCGGCGACGGGCTGTTTTTCGAGTTCGATTACACCCAACCCGTGGCGGTCGTCCTCGGATCGGAAGGCGGAGGCCTTCGGCAGCTGACCCGAAAAAAATGCGACCGGATCCTCTCCATCCCGATGCGGGGCAAGGTCAATTCCCTCAACGTCGCCTCGGCCGCCTCGATCTTTTTCTTCGAGGTCGCCCGGCAGCGCCGCCAAGCCCCGACAACCCGATAGACTCTCTAACATTGGCTTGACGTTTGTCGACCGCGGGGCTATTTTTTCCCCAAGGATCTCGTCCTCATCCTCGGGAAAGGAGAACAGCCGGTGAAAACGAACATGGGAGGGATCGACCGGATCGCCCGTCTCGTCACGGCCGCGGTGATCGCCGTCCTCTACCTGACGGGACAAATCAAGGGAGAGCTGGGGATTTACCTGGCTATCCTGGCCGTCGGCTTTTTCGTGACGGGCTTGGCCGGGCTTTGTCCGCTTTATATCCCGTTCAAGATTTCCACGAAAAAAAAGCCAAAACCGGCCGCCTGATTTCTCCCGGCCGGGGGGCCTCCGCGGTTGGTTTCCCTTGACAGGTCTTCCGGCCCGCCTATAAAATAACGGGGTAAATTCCATCACGCAGAGAGCTCCATGACCAAACCTGAGGATTTCTACACTCTCGAAAAGCCGATTGCCGCCCTCAAGGAGCAGATCGACCAGCTTCTGGCCGTCGGCGAGCCTGGCACCAAGGAAAAGGTCGCCGCCCTCCGCCTCCAGATCGAGGTCGAGTGGAAAAAGCTTCAGCCCCAGCTTGTCCCCAGCCAGATCGTCCAGGTCGCCCGGCACCCCAAACGGCCCCTGACGCTCGAATATATCGCCGCCCTGACGACCGATTTCATGGAAATGCACGGCGACCGGAGATTCGGCGACGATCCGGCATTAGTGGCCGGTCTGGCCTTCTATAAAGGACAGACCGTGGCCGTCCTCGGCCACCAGAAAGGCCGGACGACGCGCGAGCGCCTCGACCGAAACTTCGGACAGATGAATCCCGAGGGCTACCGCAAAGCCTACCGCATCTTCATGGAAGCGGAAAAATTCGGTTTTCCGGTCATCACCTTCATCGACACCCAGGGCGCGTACCCCGGGATCGGGGCCGAGGAGCGGGGCCAGGCTGAAGCCATCGCTTTCAACCTGAAGGTCATGTCCGGCCTCAAGGTTCCGATCGTCTGCGTCATCATCGGCGAAGGCGGCAGCGGCGGGGCTCTGGGCATCGGCGTCGGCGACCAGGTCCTCATGCTCGAGAACGCCTATTACTCGGTCATCTCGCCGGAGGGTTGCGCGGCGATTCTTTGGAAGGATCAATCGGCTGTCCAGCAGGCCGCTGAAAACCTCCACATCCGGGCGTCCGACCTGCTCCATCTCGGGGTCATCGACAAGATCATCCCGGAGCCTGCCGGCGGCGCCCACATCGACCCCGAAACGGCCTTCAAGAACACGGACAAGGTCCTTCACCAGGCCTTGAACAAGCTCAAGGCCAAGACGTCCGACGTCCTGGTCGAGGAACGTTACGCCAAATTCCGGAAAATGGGGGTCTACGTCGCCTCGTGAGCTCCGAGCGGGCCTCGACAAAGGACCTTGCCGCGGTCAAGGGCACCCACGACATCCTGCCCGGCGAGGTCGAAGTCTGGCAGGCGGTCGAGGCGGCCGTCTCCGGATTGTTCGGCCGGTACGGCTACCGGGAGCTCCGGGCTCCGGTGATCGAGCACACCGAGCTCTTCGAAAAAAGCACCGGCGAAACCACCGACGTCGTCCAGAAAGAGATGTACACGTTTGTCGACAAGGGCGGGCGGTCGATCACCCTCCGTCCGGAATACACGCCTTCGGTCGCCCGGGCCATCGTCGAGCACCGGCTCGACCTGCTCGGCACGCCGATGCGCTATTACTACATCGGCCCGATGTTCCGCTACGACAAGCCGCAAAAGGGCCGCTACCGCCAGTTCCACCAGATCGACGTCGAGGTCTTCGCGGAGAAGGACCCGGCCATCGACGCGGAAATCATCGAGATGGCCGACACGATGCTCGCCTCTCTCGGCGTTTCCGGGACGGAGACCCTGATCAATTCGGTCGGCTGCCGGGCCTGCCGGCCGGCGTTTTCCAACGCCCTCCGTCACGAAGCCGAAAAAGTCCGGGAGAAATTGTGCGGCGACTGCCGGCGGAAAATCGAGGTCAATCCTCTCCGGATTTTCGACTGTAAGGTCGAGTCCTGCCGGGAGGCGGCCAAGGGCTTCCCCCAAATCACCGAATTCCTCTGCGCCGAATGCCGCGATCATTTTGTTGGAGTCCGCCGCTATCTGGACTTGGTCGGCGTCCGGTACCGGCTCGAGCCGAACCTCGTCCGCGGTCTTGATTACTACACCAAGACCGCCTTCGAAGTGATCCGCCTCGACGCCGGCCAGCAGAACGCCGTCCTGGGCGGCGGCCGGTATGATGACATGATGAAGGATTTCGGCGGCCCGGACGTCTGTGGAATCGGGTTCGCCTGCGGGATGGAGCGCCTGATCGCCCTGGTCTCGATCAAGCCCGAGCCGCGGCCGTTCGTCTATGTCGTCCATGCCGGGGAGCGGGCCAAGACCAAGGCCGTGGAGCTGGCCCGGATGTTCCGGAGCCGCGGAATCGAAACGCTCGTCGAATTTGCCGGCCGCGGATTCAAGAGCCAGTTCGGACGGGCGGCCAAGCTGGGCGCGGCCTGGACCTTGATCATCGGCGAGGACGAGCTGCTGAAGGGCGAATTCCTCCTCAAGGACATGGCCTCGGGAACACAGACTGCCGGATCCCCCGAACACCTAATCGCCTTGATTCTCTCCCGGTAATCATCGCCTCCCGGGCGGTTGAAAATCTCTCCTTATTGCGTTATGTTGAGGCCTTCTTCGGGAAGGAGGACTTCATGAAAACCCGCATCGGATTCACGCTCGTGTTATGTCTCGTTCTGTTCGCTTTTCCGGCTTCGCCGCAAACGAAGAAAATCGCGTTTGACGGCGAAGCGGCGTATTCCTATATCAAGGACTTATCGGCCGACACGATGCTCGGCCGGAAGAGCGGCGAGCCGGGCGGCGTCTGGGCCGCCGAGTACATCGCGGCGAAGCTGAAATCCTGGGGTTTGGAGCCGGCCGGGCCGAACGGCGGCTGGTTCCAGGATTTCACATATGAGTATTATGAAGCCGAGCGCGGGGCGGCTTTTCAGATCGTCGCCCACAACGCGGCGCGCGATTTCGTCTACGGCGAGGACTGGCGGCAATTCCGCTATTCGGGGTCCGGCGACGTCGCCGCCGATCTGGTGTTTCTCGGATACGGCATTTCCGCGCCGCAGAAGCAGTACGACGAATACGCGAACGTCGACGTCAAGGGGAAAATCGTCCTGTTCGCTTCGGAAACGCCCCCGCGCTTCCAAAACACTCTTCAAGAGGAAGCGACCCTGGATAACCGGGTGAAAGCCGCCCGGGACCATGGGGCCAAGGGAGTTCTCGTCTTCCGGAGCGACGCGTCCTCCGGCGGCTATTTCCGGGGGAGCCTGACGAAAGCGAATTATCAGGCCGGTTTCCCGGTCCTGTCCATCGAGCCCAAAGTCGCCGATTTCATCTTCAAGTGGCAGAAAGCCGATCCGCGGTACTTCTTTCAACAGATCGAAGCCACGGGAAAGCCCCAATCGTATGAGATGGGCGTGCAATCCCTCTTTCATCTCCGGGTGGTCTACGATGAAAAACGGCCGACCCAGAACGTCCTGGCCAAGCTCGCCGGAACGGATCCGAAGCTGAAGGGCGAAACCGTCATCGTCGGCGCCCACATGGATCACCTCGGCGTGGACATGGCCGGCGACGTGCTGAACGGGGCCGACGACAACGCCTCCGGAACGGCCGTGGTCATGGAAGCGGCCCGGGTCCTGAAGCTGAACGGGACCAAGCCCCGGCGGACGATTCTTTTCGCCCTCTGGGGGGCGGAAGAGGAAGGGCTGCTGGGATCAAAATACTACACGGAGAATCCGGTCTATCCGCTTGAAAAAACCATCGCCAACATCAACCTGGACATGGAAGGCCACGGCACGGGGAAAGTCCGGGTCGGAGGATATTACTTCGCCCCCGAAGTTTGGGATCTTCTGAAGGCCCGCCTGCCCAAGGACGTTCTGGACAACACCGTTCCCGGCCGGGGCGGCCCGGGCGGCTCGGATCATTCCTATTTCCTTTATAACGGCGTGCCGGCCTTCATGGTCATTACCGACGGCTCCCATTTCAAGACCAACCGGGTCGGCGACGTCATCAGCCTGATCAAGCCTGAAATCCTCCGGAATTCCGGGTTGTTCGTCATGGCCTCCCTCGACATCCTGACCCAGGAGCCGAACATCCCGATTCTTCCGCAACGGAAGGAAACGTTTTATTGGCGGTATCAAACCGTGATCAACCACGAAACGCCGCCGCTGGACGAGGTGATCAAGGAGCATGGAAACGTCCAGGATCCCGACGTCGATTTCCAGCTGGCCTTGATCGCCCCGGAGTCTGGATTGACCGGTGAAGCCGTCCGAGTGGATCTCATGAAGAAGCTCTGGGCGGGGAGAGACGCCCTGGCCCAGACCAAGGGGCTGGCCGCGTTCGGAACGCGGCCCCAGGCCGGGGGCGGGATGACGGGAGCGGCCGGCGCCTCGAAAACGACCGTCCTGTCCGGGATCAAAGGCTTGGGTGTGCTTCGCGACGATCCGCGCTGGGCCGACGTCCTGGCGAAACAGGGATTGGGCTTCGTCCTCGTCGACCAGCCGGCCGAGCTCTTCGACCCGGCGGGCTTGAGCGCCGAGGGAAAGAAGATCCTGGAGGCCGCGGGAAAAGCCCGGCTCCCATTGATCTTCAAGGGCTTTGCCCCAGACCAGGTCAAGGCCCTTCTCGAAAACACTTCGCGGCCCGTATTCATCCAGACAACGGACGTTCCCGACGAAGCCGGGCTCGGCCTGGTGAAAAAGACGGGCTCAACCCTCGGCCTGATTCTCGGGAAAAACGAAGCCGCGGCCGCTTACGCCGGCCGGATCCTGGCTGCGCGAAAAGCCCTGGCCCCTGAATTCATCTCGATTGTGACCGAAAACTGCCTGTGGAGCGCGGCCGGGAAACAGCAAATGCTCGGGGTGATAGCCGAGTTGTTCAAGGCCAAAGTCGAGTCCTCGGACTTGGCAGGCATGTTCTCCGGCGCGTTCCAAAAGCTGTTGAGTCCGGTCGCGTTTTGACCGAGGGAGGCGCGCCCCGGCTTTGGACATCCGGGGGGAATTCCTCTAGAATAGCCGAGCCCGATTTTGTCAAAGAGAGACGCAGATGAAGAGCGAGACCGCTTCCGCAAACTGGAAAAGGACGGATTACGCCGGGGCTTTGCGGCCCGTCGATGAGGGCCGCGACGTCGTTTTGTGCGGCTGGGTTCAGAAGACCAGGGACATGGGACACCTGGTTTTTGTCGATATCCGCGACCGCGAAGGCCTGGCCCAGGTCGTCTTCCAGTCCGACCGTCCGGATCTGATGGAGGAGGCCAAGCGCCTCCGGAACGAATCGGTGATCGGCGTCCGCGGCCGGATTCGCCGCCGCTCGGCCGTGAATCCGGAGATCCCGACGGGCGAAGTCGAGGTCGAAGCCGCCGGACTGCGCGTTTTCGCCGTTGCCAAGCTCCCGCCGTTCCAGATCGTCGATCCGCCGCAGGCCTCCGAGGAGCTGCGGTTCAAGTACCGGTATCTCGACCTGCGCCGGCCGAAGATGCAGCGCCAGATTCGTTTGCGGCATGAGGCCGCCCTGGCCGTCCGCAATTATCTGAACGGCCTCGGCTTCTTGGAAATCGAGACGCCGATCCTGGCCAATCCGACGCCCGAGGGGGCCCGCGATTACCTGGTTCCGAGCCGGATCTACAAGGGCCGCTTCTACGCCCTGCCCCAATCGCCCCAGCAGTTCAAGCAGACCTTGATGATCTCGGGGTTTGACCGTTACTTCCAGATCGTCCGCTGCTTTCGTGACGAGGACCTCCGGGCCGATCGCCAGCCCGAGTTCACCCAGATCGATATTGAAATGAGCTTCATCGACCTGGAGGATTTCTTCGGCCTCAATGAAGGGCTGATGGAGGCGGTCTTCGCCCTGGCCGGCCGGAAGCTTCCGCGTCCCTTTCCCCGCCTGTCCTACGCCGAGGCGATGGAAAAGTACGGCTCGGACAAACCCGACCTCCGCGTGCCGCTGGCCATGAAAGACCTGACAGCCGTCGGACGCACGATCGCCTCCGATCTCATTCGCGGGGCCTTGGACGCCGGGGCCGAGCTGAAAGGCCTCCTCATCCCCGGAGCGGGGAATTATTCCCGCGGCCAGCTGGATAAGCTTAATGATAAAGCCAAATCGCTCGGGGCCAAGGGGCTGTTCTGGATTAAGAAACAGGACGGCTGGAAGTCCTCGTTGAAGCTTGGCGAAGGCGATTTCCTGAAGATCTGGGAAGCGCTCGGCGGCGGAGATAATGACCTGGCTCTTTTCGTGGCCGACCGGAAGGTCGCGGCCCTCAAGATTCTCGGCGAAATCCGCCGGACCTGGCCGATGGACGAGACGGCGAAAAAAGAACAATTGGCCTTCGCTTGGATCACGGATTTCCCCCTTTTCGAATGGAGCGAAGAGGAGAAACGGCACGTCTCCATGCATCACCCCTTCACCTCGCCGGTTGAGGAGGACCTCCCCCTGCTCGAGACCGATCCGTCCGCCGTCCGGGCCAAGGCCTACGACCTCGTTCTCAACGGAACCGAAGTCAGCGGCGGCTCGATCCGTATTCATGACATGGACCTGCAGCGCCGGATTTTCAAGATTCTCGGGCTTTCGGATCAGGAAACCGAGGAGAAGTTCGGCTACTTCCTCGAGGCCTTGAGCTTCGGCGCCCCGCCGCACGGGGGCATCGCCTACGGCTTCGATCGGCTGGTCATGCTCCTGGCCGGCGAGGAATCGATCCGCGAGGTCATTCCCTTCCCAAAAACGACCAGCGCCCTCGACCTGATGACCGGATCCCCTTCGGAAGTCGACGAGCGCCAGCTGTCTGAACTTGGATTGAAGCTGAAGTCGCAATGATCTCCGCTTTCTCGAATCCCGGGAGGCTTATATCAATTTTAATCGGCTCCTGGCCGAGTGTCCCCCCGTCCGTTCCTCGGTGATCTCCGGTCGCTCCGGTGATGTTTTTTTACGAATAATCGTGGGAAAAGTAAACGATTTGGAGTTTCCAATCGTAAATAGCAGGGAGAATGAACTGCGTCCGGGGAGGCGGGTTCTCCTGCGCGACAAGAGAGACAAAAAAGGCATTTCTCATGACCCACAGACATTTTGCCGCTGCCGCTTTGGTATTCTTGTCATTCCTCGGTTTTATCGGATGGCCCGCACCGGCTTGCGCCGGCCAGGCATCCAAGCCTCCCCAAGCCCCTCCAGCGGCTCAGAGCGCTCACAAGACGTATTTATCTTGGAACCCCTTGGATTTGTTTCTCTCCGGAAGGCTGTCTTTCGGCGTGGAGCACATCTTCCGTTTCGGCAACCGGTATTTCGGATTTTATGCCCAATATACCAGTCCGATGAATTCCATTATGAACGGGATGGTGACGTCCGGGGACACGGCCGATGAACTTGCCGACGAAATCCAATTTCCCCGGTCCCTCGAGTTCTTCGTGAATTTTTACGGCAAGGGACGCGCCAAGGCGTTGCGTTCTTATCCCCGGATCGGGCTTAGCCTTATGAAAAATCCGGCGGAGCGGGACTCGGCGGTTTATTTGGCCATCGGGCCCTGCGGCCGGCTCTCCCTCGGCAGGAATTTCCATGTCACCCTGGCCCTGACCACTTTAAAATTCAAGCTCTGGGGCGGCCGCAATTACAACTGGCTCCAGTTTCCCTTCCTCAATTTCACGGTCGGAATTGATTTTTAGTAGGAATCGTGATACCAAAGTCCGATTGGAGAAGCCGATTTTCCGGATTTCGAGGAGCAGCAAGAGTATGAGTTTTCCCAAATCCCGTCCCTCCGTGGCCGCCGCCGCTTTGTTTCTCTTGTTATTGGCCGGCTTTCCCGGCCCGTCCGCACCGGCTTACGCCGGCCAGGCGTCCAAGCCTCCCCAAGCCCCTCCCGCCGCCCTGGCGGCCCATAAAAATTATTTGTCCTGGAATCCCTTTACCCTGGTTTTAGCCGGCCAGCTCAGCGTCGGCTACGAGCGGATTTTTCGCGCCGGAGAACGGTATTTCGGCCTGTATGCCCAATATACAAGCCCGATGAATTCCGCGATGAAAGGATTAATCACCGCTTCGCAAACATATGTCGTTTATCACGATCAGCTTCAATTTTCCGAGACCTGGGATTTCCTTTTTAGTTACTACGGCAAGGGGAGGTCGCGGGCGATGCGTTATTTTCCCCGGGTGGGATTGAGCCTCATAAAAAAGCCGAGCGAGGACCATTGGGCCGGATACCTCGCCGTGGGACCGTGCGTCCGGGCCGCCCTCAGCCAAAACGTCCACCTCATCATCGCCCTGACCACGCTGAAATTCAAACTGTGGGGAGGCCCGCATTACTTTTTCCTCGATTATCCGCTTTTTGATCTCGCGGTCGGCATCAACTTCTAGCCTTCCCTCGAATTCGCCTTCCTCGCTCCACGTCGTTTTTACCCGGACCACCCTGATATTCAAGCTGGGGGGCCATTCCGATTATAATAGACTGCAGTCCCCCTTCATCGAGATCATGATCGGAGTCATTCGCTGAGAGTGAGCGTCATGCGGACCGGACGGAGAACCTGGACGAGAAGGGAGTTTCTTGCGGCGGGAGCCGCCGCTTTCTCCGGCCTGACCTTCACCGGATGCGTCCCCCCCCGGGGGCGGACCACGGCCGCTCCTGTTCTCCTTGATGAAAAAATCGGCCAGATGATCCTGGCCGGTTTTCGAGGTCTGACCGTCGAAGCAGCGAATCCCATTGTCGCCGATATCCGGGACCGGAAGATCGGCGGAGTCGTTCTCTTCGATTATGATGTCCCGTCCCGGAGCCCGGTCCGGAACATCGAGTCTCCGGGACAGGTCAAGGCCCTGATCTCCCGGCTTCGGGAGCTTGCGAAGACGCCGCTTTTCGTCGCCCTCGACCAGGAAGGCGGAAAGGTTTCCCGGCTCAAGGAAAAATTCGGCTTTCCGGCGACGGTCTCCCAAAAATATCTCGGGAGCCTGAATGATCCCGCCGCCACCCGGAGATATGCCGAGGCCGAAGCGGCCGTCCTGGAGGAAGCCGGATTCAACCTCAATTTCGCCCCCGTCGTCGACCTCGACGTCAATACTGAGAATCCGGTGATCGGAGGAATCGAGCGGAGTTTCTCGGCCGATCCGGAGATCGTCGTCAGGCAGGCCCTCGAAATCATCCGGGCCCATCATGCCGCAGGCGTTCTCACGACCTTGAAGCACTTCCCCGGACACGGGAGCTCAAAAAGCGATTCGCATCTGGGATTCACGGACGTTTCCGCGACATGGTCGAAGACCGAACTTGAGCCCTACCGGAGAATCATCGGGGAAGGGCTCTGCGACGCCGTCATGACCGCCCACGTGTTCAACGCCGGGCTCGATCCGAAATACCCCGCGACTCTTTCCGGCCCGACGATCCGGGGTCTGCTTCGCGGGGAGATGGGCTTCGACGGCGTGGTGATTTCGGACGACATGCAGATGAAGGCGATTTCGGCGAATTTCGGCCTGGACGAGGCGGTCGTCCGGGCGGTCGAGGCCGGGGTCGATATCCTGACTTTCGCCAACAATTCTATTTTCGACCCGGAGATCGCCCAAACCGCCGCCGGCATCCTGAAAAAAGCGGTGGCCGGCGGCGCGATCCCGGTCGAGCGCATCGACCGGTCTTACGACCGGATCATGCGGCTCAAGCGCAGGATCGGAACACGTTGACTTTTTCCTTCAAAAGGGCGTACGTTGGCCCTGCCGTCCTTGAGGTTGGAGGAGGACATGAAAACCGCGGCCATCCTAGGCAACATCGTCTTTTTCGGCTTTACGTGCCTGGTTCTGACAACCGACGGTCTTCCGAAAAAGGCCGGATGGATCGCCCTCACCCTGGTCTTCCTGATCGTTCCGATCCTCAGCGCGGCGACGCTGAGCCGGCGCTCCCTGAACCCGGCGATGAATATCGCGGGGGTGATCGCCAACGCCGTTCTGCTTGCGCTTTTCTTTTGGGTTTTCGCATATGAGTATCCCCATCCCCGGGAGCAGGGGTATGTCGCGTACGTCGTGCTGGGCGTCCTGGTTCCGATGCTCAGCCTGGCCGCCTTGCTTCGGGTCCGGAAAACCGCGGCCGGCTAAGCGCCTTCGGATCGGATTTTTTCGAGGACGATTTCGGCCAGATCCGTCCCCGCAGCGGACGATGATTTGTTTTTCCCGACGAGCCGCAGGACGACCGCGTTCTCCCCGGCCTCAAGGTCGAGCTCGCCAAGGACGATCAGCGGGCTTTTCCCGCGCTTCGGAGCATAAAGATCCGCGGGTTGTCCCCATGGCCGGTCGAACCGGCTCAGCTGGATGATCCCCTGGTCGGGTCCCGTGACGGCCGTGATCCCGATCCGGTATCGTCCGGCGGAAGGAACGTCCAGGCCGAAAGCGAGATGATGCGGTCCGAAGATGTCTTCGTCATGGGCCCGGAACGAAAAGACCCGCACGCGGTCCTGTCCGAGCGTTAAAACCGTCTTGGAGATCGTCGCATTCTCGAGCGAAGAAGACCGGAGAGGGACATTCCAGCCGGGGATAAAAACAACTCTCGGCGGATCGGCGGTTTTCCGGGCGTTCATCGGAAGCAAAGGGGCGCGCCCGGCAGGCGGCGCAAGCGAATAGAAGAAGACGACGCTTGCGTAGTCGGTCGGAATGAGGTTCTTTTCCGGCCCGTGCTCGATCGTGTAATCGATGCTTTTTTGAAAGTGGAACGCGTCCGCGACGAACCACCGGTACCCGCCCGTGCGGGCCTGCGGTTTTAAATAATCCAGGCAGCCGCTGAGGGGGAAGGAAACCCGGCCGTACCAGCGCCCGGGGACGTCGTACCATCCTCCGTTGAAGGAATCCTCCGAGCCCGTGCCGGGAATGGCCAGGGCGCCGTCGATGACGGCCCGGTCGTCGCCCTCGAAAAACGGAGTCTGCCCCGGCTCCGGTCCTTGGGCCTGAAGGATCACGCCCACGACTTTCCCTTGGCCGGTCGCTTTAAGATAGGGGTAGGGTTGGCCTTCCTTGGCGGGATTCTCCCGGCGCCAAAATGCGTACAAGCGGCCTTCGTTGGAAGCCCGGCCGATCGGCGCATGAAAAATCTCCGCCCGGATCTCGACCTCCGATCCGTCCGCCCGCTCGGAGAGAAGCTCGATTCGGGCCGAGCGGTCGAACGGCATCGGCAGGTACAGGTAATTCATGTCGCCTTCGGTCCCGGCGAAAAGCGATCGCATCGCCGGGCGGCCGAAGCTGTATCCGAACAGGTCGCCGACGGGCGCCTCGACGGCGGGAACGGTATCGCCGTCCCAATAGATCCGGAGAAGAATGTCGCGGTCCGGTCCGGCAAAAAGCGAGGCGGGGCCGATCCGCAGGCCGAGGATACGGCCGGACCGGGATGTTTTAAACAACGTGGCGGGCCGGCCGGGAGATAATGTCGCCCGGACATGTTCGACTTTCGATTCTGTACCCGGGGGAAGGAGCCGGTTCGCGAGGTTCGATCCGGTCAGGGCGAATATCCCACCGGCTTCCTCCAGCCGCTTCAGAAAAGCCTCGGATGTCGCGGCGGAATAGGTTTCGATCGCCGTGCCTTCCGGATAACAGACATGGTTGATCTGGATGAATTGGAAGCGCTCGGCTTTGACCAGGATCTTGCAGGATTTCCTGAAAGCAAGCGGCGCATAGGAGACCGAACCGCCCGCTCCCCGCCAAACCAGCGGCGCGAGAAACGGGACGTGGGTCCCGTCGAAAATCTCGTTGACTTTCATCCGGATCCGCGGAACGGCTTCTCCATCGAAAAAGAATTCGACGATATCGTCCGTCGGAGTCGGCGTGTGAAAGCGGGTGATGACCCCGGGGCCCGCAAGCTCCGCCAGGACAAGGCCGCCCTCCTCCTTGCGGATAAACGAATACGCGCCCGAAAATCCGTCGTCGTTTCCGCCCGTCCGGTCGTAGCTCGAGACCATGCCGACCGTCGCCGAGGGATCGAGAACGGCGAGAAGGTCCGGCCGGGTCAGCGTGTCGATTCCGACCGGCGGAGTTTCCGCCGGCCGCGGCTTCGAACCGCAGACGGCGGAAAAGGCGGCGATCAAAATGACAAGGAGAACCGAAAGGTTCCGTTTGCCGGTGGCTGTTTGGGTCATGGCGCGATCCTTATCCCGGATTTTTCTTGTCTTTCGCGCATTTTTCCCAGTCGTACTCGACGATTTGTCCCATCAGCTTCCATCGTTTCGGGGCGGCCCCCCCTTCCAGATGTTTGAAAGGGTCCTGTCCCCGGGCGGGATTTACCGCCTCGAACCAGTCGAGCGGCTCGCCCAGCGGCTGGGGCCGGGAGGCGTTGGCCAGGGCTTCGGCCACGACCTGTTCTTTCTCGGGCGTCAGGGCGTCTTTCTTGAACGAGATGAACAAGGGGGTTCCCGAGCGCGATACCAGGTCGAGCCACTGCTTGTTGCATTCCCAGGGGATGGCCTCCTTTCCGGTCAATCCGACGCAATCGGCGTCGGCGGCGAAAAACGCGTCATGCTGAGGGGCCCTGAAGCCGAGGGCGTTGACGCCGCGGTTGCGGACCCGCTGCCAATTGTCGCCGCTCGTGTCGTCGCCGATCCGCTCGACTTCGAAGAGGCCGGCGGCCAAATGCCCGATGGTGTTGCAGCCGAGGAGGAGAACGTCCTCGCCGGCCGCTTCGCGGATGCTCCGGTAGTGGTCGAGGACGATCTCGGCCGCGGTCCGGCCGCGATCGGCATAGGCCCAGGTCGCGTCCGCCTTGGGGGCCGCCCGGGTATAGCCGGCGAAGTCGTTTCCGGAATAATCGTGCTTGATGAGCTCGAAGCCCCAGTCCTTGAGGCGGGCTACGGTTTCCTTGACGTAGGCCCGGACTTCGGGGACGGAGATATCGAGAATTTTGGGCTTATGCGGGAGCTTCCAGGAATCGGGCTGGCCTTCCTGGGCCGTCAGAAGGTGGATCCAGATCCCGGGGCGGGCGCCGGCCTTGCGGATCCCCCCGGCCAGGCCGGGCATCGAGGGGAACTTGGCGTTGCCCCGGTCCCAGGGGCCGCCGTGCCCGGTCCCGCCTCCGGTCGCCTGCCACCCGTCGTCGATGACCATGAACGGACGATTGCCGTCCTTGGGCGCGAGCCGGGCGACGAAGGCGGCGTAATAAAGGACGCTTTCGGCGCTGTTTTCCCCGTAATCGCAGTACCAATCGTTGAATCCGTAGACCGGCTGCTTGGGCAGGCGGGGCGCCGGGCACATCTGCCGGCAAAACGCCCGGGCGGCTTCGAACGGAGTCTCGCCTTCCTTCCCTCGGCGGCCGGTGACGACGCAGAGCCGGAGCCTCCGTGCGCCGAGAATCACGCCGGCCCCTCCATTCCTGACGTCGGCTTGAAAAACGACCGCGCCGGCTTCGGTTTTCCAGTCGCACATGGCCGCCGGTTGGGTCATCACTCCGTAGCCATGGGTCGTGCGGCCGTCGCTCGAGAGAAAATACCAGGGCATAATCCTGTTCGGATCGAAGGGCTGCCATTCCAGCTCGCCGTAGGATCGCTCCCAGGCGTCGCCGAGATACTTGCGGCCGGCCGGAGGCGCGACGGCCCAGCGGGCGATGACGTATTTGACCGCATCGTCCGGAGCGGCCAGCTCGACGTGCAAGGCGCCGCCGCGCACCGAGGCCGTGACTTCGAGGCTTCCGGATTTCCAGGCGTTTCCGGACCTGGCCAAATCGACCTTTCCCGCTTCGGTGACCACCGAAACCGCGTCGAAATCCCGGATGAGATTCATGAAGCCGTCTTTTTCGACCGGGGCCTGTCCTGGTCCGCAAGCCCAGAGGAAAAGGCCGAGGATCATGCCGGCGCACATGCGGATGATTTTCATTTTTCGCTCTCCCCGAGGGGAGTCTATCAGGGCAAGGCGCGCCGGACAAGCGGCCCCGGCATGGAGATAGGAATTGACGCGGGATTCCCGCCCGGATAGAATCCCAGACGATCGGCGGTTCCAGTTCACCGGGAGGATGATATGAGGCGCACCCAAAGCTTGATCGTCATTTCAGCCGTTTGCGTTTGTGTTTCCGTCCTGGCCGGACAGGAGAAGAAGCCGGTCACGACGCCGGCCGACATCATCAAGATCATGGAGTCGTCCTCTAAAACCTACCGGATCGAGTCCCTCGACAAGCTCAAGCCGGAGGAACAAAAAGACCTGCTCGGATCGCTTTTTCCCCCGGTTTGTCCCGCCGTCACATCTCCCCGGCTGGTCGTCAAGGACGGAAATCCTTCCGTCGAGGAGTTTTCGTTTAAGCCGGAGGCGGTCGCGATCATCAAGAAAGCCGAGGAGAAATACGGGGAGAAGAGCTACGAGGAAGCCCGCCGGATCTACGAACAGGCGTTGGTCGCCGATCCCGATTGCTACCTGGCCGTGGCTGATATCGGCGACTGTTATTATTTCGGCGGTCAGCCCGAGAAAGCCCTGGCCGAATACGAAAAGGCGATCCGGATGAATCCCCAGGATCACAGGCTTTTCTTTTTCCGGGCTAATGCCCAGCTTGCCCTGGGCCGGATTGAAGAAGCCCGGAAGAGTTACATCCATTCCCTGATGCTCCGGCCCCGCTATTCCTATGCCCTTCAAGTTATCGAAGCCCGCCGGGACGTCCTGAAGATGAAAATCCGCGAGCCGTTTTTTCATCCCCCGGTCCTTGTCCGCAAGGAGGGGGAGGACATCGTCGTTTATTGCGACCTGGCGAAAGGGCCCCATTGGCTGGCCTACGCCAACGCCAAGGCCGTCTGGCTCGGCGAACCGAGCCATCGCCGGGAGGTCGCCGGGAGCGAGGCCGCCGGCTGGTCCTCGAGCGAAGAGCGCGAGTGCCTGAAGCATCTCCTGGCCGTCTACGCGACGCGGGCGGACAAGGCCGCGACCGTGGACCCCGACCTGGAGCTGCTTCAAAAAGTCGCGGAGGCCGGGGATCTCGATTATTTCATCCTGTACGAGATCTACACCCGCCTTTGCCCGACCGGCCTCCTGACTCTGTCGGAGGACATCCAGAAAGAGATGGAACGCTTCATCGAGACGTATTTCGTTATCGATATTCAAGGGTCTCTTCCATTTGGGGTGGGGAGTGAGGGAAGAGAAGATGGTAGCTGGAGCGAACATTGTCCGGTTTAGGACTTTCTCGATGTCGGGATTGGGAAGGCGGCTCGGAAGAAGCCGCCACTTGTCGGCAAGGCCGACCGAGTGCTTGCCAAAGCGCATGCCGAACGATGATGTTTGAGCCCTCAATCAGACAGCCGTTAAATTAAGGGGATGAGGGCGAGTTTCATCGGAGCCAACACAAACTAATCGAGAAAGTCCGTGAAAAACCGGACACGTGAGCGAAGGCTATCATCTTCTATTCACCCACACCAAATGGAAAAGATCTATGTCAATAGTCCAACCGGACGTTGGGGAAATTGACAGCCCCGGAGGGTCGGGATAAACTGCGCCCATGACTTTCCCGGGAGCGACGCGGGAATGAATTCGCGCGAACGCATCGCCGCGGCCCTGGCCCATCAACCGTCCGACATCCTGCCCTGCGACTTCGGGGGCGGATTCCAGACCGGCTTGGCCGTGAGCATGGTTTATAAGCTCCGTCAGCGGCTCGGCCTGGACAAGCCGGGAACCCCGGTCAAGGTCGTTGAGGTCTACCAGATGCTGGGGGAAATCCAGCCTGACCTTCAGGAATGGATCGGCGTCGACACCGTTTCCTTGTCGGGGACAGGAACGATGTTCGGGTATCCGGCGACGGAATTCAAGGAATGGCGGCTCGCCGACGGGACGCCTGTCTTGGTCCCCATCGATTTCAACACGGAATACGCCGAAAACGGCGATCTCTTCCAGTATCCGGGCGGCGATAAGTCCGCTCCGGCCAGCGCCCGGATGCCGGCCGGAGGGCATTTCTTCGACGCTCTCATCCGGCAGGAGCCGATCGTCGATTCCAGGCTCGATTTCCGGGACAACGTGGAGGAGTTCGGGCCGGTGTCCGATGCGGAGATCGAACATTTCCGTCTCGAGGCGGAACGGCTCTTTGCGGGAACGGACCGGGCCCTGTTCTGCTCGTTCGGCGGGTTGACTTTCGGCGACATCGCCCTGGTTCCGGGCGTGTCCCTTAAAAAGCCCAGGGGGATCCGCGATATCGAAGAGTGGTACGTGAGCCTCGTCTTGCGGCCGGATTACGTCGCGAAGATCTTCGCTTATCAGGCCGAAGTCGCCGTCGCAAATCTCAAGAAGCTTCATCGGGCGGTCGGCGACATGATCGCCGTCATCCAGACCAATGGCACGGATTTTGGAACCCAGAACGGCCCTTTCTGTTCGCCGGGGCGTTTCAGGGACCTTTTCCAGCCCTTCCAGAAAAAGGTCAACGGCTGGATCCACGAGAACACGTCCTGGAAAACCTTCATGCATTGCTGCGGCGGCATCGAGCCGCTGCTTCCGGAGATCATCGCCTCCGGGTTCGATATCCTCAATCCCGTCCAATGCTCCGCCGCGGGCATGAATCCGGCCGCTCTCAAGACAACATACGGCGACCGGCTTGTCTTCTGGGGCGGCGGCGTCGATACGCAGAAGACTCTGCCCTTCGGAACCCCGGCGGATGTAAAAAAAGAAGTCGAAGAACGGATCGCGATTTTCGGCGAGGGCGGGGGATTCGTCTTCAACGCCATCCACAACGTCGTGGCCGACACCCCCATCGAAAACCTTATGGCGCTGTTCGAGACCGTGAAAAAATACAGGTAGGAGACGGCGGACATGATGACGGGAGTTCCTGGAGAAAGCGTGAGCCCGGCCTCGGTTTCCCTGAAACTGGGTTATGTCTGGATGATTTCCGCCGTGGCCGCCCTCGGCGGCCTCCTGTTCGGCTATGACTGGGTCGTCATCGGCGGCGCGGCGAAGTTCTACGAGGCCTTTTTCCATTTGAAGGATACGGCCGCGGTCGTGGCCGCGGGCGCCTCGGTCGGCCAACGGATCTGGGCCAATGCGATTTCGCCCGTCGGCTGGGCCCAGAGCTGCGCCCTCCTCGGCTGTTTCGCGGGGGCCGTGCTGGCCGGGACGCTCAGCGACCGGTTCGGCCGCAAGCCCTTGCTGATGCTGGCCGCGGCCAATTTCGTCGGCTCGTCGATCGGAATCGCTTTTGTCGGGACGTTCGGCGGTTTCATAACCTGGCGGATCCTGGGCGGCCTCAGCATCGGACTGGCCTCGGCGGTCTCGCCGATGTACATCTCCGAGGTGGCCCCGGCCGGAAAGCGGGGACTGCTCGTGGCCGTCAACCAGCTGACGATCGTCATCGGAATCCTGGCGGCCCAATTCGTCAACTGGCTGATCGCCCGCCCGGTTCCCGACGGCCTTTCACCCGGGCAATTCGCCCTGACCTGGAACGCAACCACCGGGTGGCGCTGGATGTTCGCGGCCTGCGCGGTTCCGGCCGCGGTCTTCCTGGCCGGATCTTTTTTCGTCCCGGAGAGCCCGCGCTGGCTGGCCAAGGCCGGACGGGACGCGGCGGCGCTCAAAGTCCTGGGCCGGATGGGGGGAGCGAGATTCGCCGAGCAAGCCGTCGGGGAGATCAAGGCCACCCTCGGAAACGATACCGGGAAAGCCCGCTTTCGCGATCTCTTCGCCCGGCGGATGGCCCCGATTCTCTTTCTCGGATGTCTTCTGGCGGTTCTCCAGCAGTTCTGCGGGATCAACGTCATCTTCAACTACGCCGGCGAGATCTTCACCCGGGCCGGCTTCAACATGAACGACGCGCTGACCGGCATCGTCGCCACCGGCTCGGTCAATTTCCTGTTCACGTTCGCGGCCCTGTTCCTGGTCGACCGGCTCGGCCGGAAACCGCTGATGGTTTTCGGTTTCGGAAGCCTGGCCGCGATTTATGTGGCGATCGGTTACGGCTACCATCTCAAGGAGGCGGGAACGGCCCTCTCGCCCTATTTCTTTCTCGGGCTGGTGCTGGCCGCGATTGCGGCTTATGCCATGTCGCTGGCCCCGGTGACCTGGGTCCTTATCGCCGAAATATTCCCGAATCGGGTCAGAGGCACGGCCGTGTCCGTCGCCGTCGGGGCTTTGTGGATCGCCTGTTTCATCCTGACCTACACTTTCCCGATCCTTAAAACGCTTTTGGGCACGGCCGCCGTCTTCTGGATCTATGCCGGGATATGTCTCTTCGGCCTGATCATGATGGTTTTCTTCCTTACCGAGACCAAGGGCAAGACGCTGGAACAGATCGAGCAAGAACGGGGGATATGATTTTAATAAATAATCCAAATCCGATAACGGACGCAAATCGCGTCCGATAAAGCGCTCCGGGGAGGAAGAGTTGAAAAAAAAGAGAATCAAATCGGCGGGATGGACGGCGGGGTTGATTCTTGCTGTTTTCTCGGGTCTTGGGGGAATATCCGGTCTTTCCGGGCCCGCTTCGCTTCGGTCTGGGCAAGGACTCGACCCGGGCAAGGTCGTCTTGACCCCGAAGCCGGGGCCCGAGCCGAAAATCAACGGTCCGAAAGCTTTCGGCGCCCGGCCCGGCCACCCGTTTGTTTACCGGATCCCCTGCACGGGATCGAGGCCGATCGCCTTCGCCGTCAAGTCCCTTCCGGCCGGACTGGCCCTGGACGCCGCGTCCGGCATCATTTCCGGCGTCGTCCCGAAAACCGCCGGAAAATACCCGATGACGCTTTCGGCCTGGAACGAGAAAGGCCGGTCCGAGCGCGAATTCACCATCATCGTCGGAGACACTCTTGCCCTGACCCCGCCCATGGGATGGAACGACTGGTACATTCATTACGACACGGTCACCGAGAAGCACATGCGTCAGGCGGCGGACGTGATGATCAGCTCCGGCATGGCCGATTACGGCTATATGTACGTCAATATCGACGATTGCTGGATGAAATTGAAGGGCGAGCCGCCTCATCGCGACGGGCGCGGAGTGATCCTGCCCAACGCCAAGTTCCCCGACATCAAGGGCATGGTCGGATATATCCACGCAAAGGGGCTTCGGGCCGGCCTCTACACTTCCCCCGGGCCGTGGACCTGCGCCGGCTATGCCGGTTCGGCCGGGTACGAGGAGATCGACGCGGCTACGTTTGCCGAATGGGGTTTCGATTTCCTGAAATACGACTGGTGCTCCTACGGCGACGCGGCGGCCGGGGCGGACCGCGCGCGGGCTATGAAGCCGTACAAGCAGATGGGCGACATCCTGAAGAAGCAGAGCCGGGACATTGTCTACAACCTCTGCCAGTACGGGATGAGCAATGTTTGGGAATGGGGTGGCTCCGTCGGCGGAAACTGCTGGCGCACGACCGGCGACCTCGGAAACGAGAAGTCGGACGATTTGCCCGGGTTCCTTAAAATCGGGTTGTCCAACGCCCGGCATTATGCCTACGCCAAGCCGGGCCAGTGGAACGATCCGGACTACATCCTTATCGGCTGGGTCGGCAACGAGGGCGAACAGAAGCCGACCCCGTTGACCGGGGATGAGCAATATACCTACATGTCGATGTGGTGCCTCATGGCCGCGCCGCTGGTCTTTTCCGGGGACATGGCCAAGCTGGATGAATTCACCTTGAACGTCCTTTGCAACAGCGAAGTGATCGACATCGACCAGGATGTCCTGGGAAAACAGGGCAGGATCATCCGAAACGCCGGCGGGGACATGGTCATGATCAAGGAATTGGAGGACGGATCGGCGGTCGGCCTTTTCAACCTGAGCCGCGCCCCCAAGGACGTCTCTATCGCCTTCAAGGATCTCGGATACGCCGGGAAAGCGATGCTCCGCGATCTATGGCGTCAAAAAGACCTGGGGAGTTTCGCCGACGCATTTTCGGCCAGGGTCAATCCCCACGGCGTCGTCCTGGTCCGGGTGAAGCCGAGGTAAAAGGGACGTTCGAGCCGCGTTCCGGGAATCTTCCGCTTATTTTCCGTCGCGGAATTTGCGGATGATATCCCGGGCGGCTTCATAGCAGGCGGCCCCCGCCGGGCCGCCCCCCTGGTTGGTGACGACGAGGACGGCGAATCCGCGTTCCGGCGCTAAATAGACCGACGCGTAATTCATGGAATTGCTCCCGTTATGGGTCAAAACGCGCCCGCCGGCCCATTCGATATCGGCGATCCCCCACCCGAGAGCGTAATTCCCCTCGAAAGGCGGCGTGTGCAGCCGTCGATACGTTTCCGGTTTCAACAGGGCCGTCTCGCCCCGTTCGCCCCGCAGCTGATCGGCTACGAACTTCGCCCAATCGGCCAACCGGCAATGGACGATTCCGGCGGGTCCGATGACGGGGGGATTATCCATGTCGGGCCCGTTCTTCGCGGCGGGAGCGCCGTTGGGCATATGCGGCCAGGGCTGGTCGACCTGTCCCGGCGTCCCGGTTCCTCCGAATCCCGCCCCGGTCATCCCCAGCGGCTCGAAGATCATTTTCTTCATCAGGTCTTCCCAGGCGGAATCGGCCGCTTTCTCGGCCATCGTCCCGGCGATGACGTACCCAAGGTTCGAGTAGAGGAAGGGGGCGGGCGGTTCGGCCGCGGCCTTCAAACCGGCGGCGATTTTCAACACCGCCAATCGCTGCTCCCGGGTCGGGACGTTCCGCCGGACCAAGCCCCAGGGAATGTCGCCGGGAAGGCCGGATCGGTGGGACAGGAGATGGAGGAGGGTCGCCTTCTTCAAGGCGGCCGGAGCCGAATCGGGCAGGTCGGGGAAGATGTCGCTGACCGTCGTCTCCCATTTCAACACGCCTTTTTCGACCAGCCCGCCGATCATCGCGGCCGTCATGGCTTTGGTGTCGGATCCGAGATGCCAGAGGTCTTCGATCGTGACCGGAACATCCGTCCCGGCTTTGCGGACGCCGACGGCCCCGGCGATTTCCAGGCCTTGGCCGGTCACAAGCGCCGCGGCCATCGCCGGCAGGTTATGCTTTTGCCGGAGGGGCTCGAGGATCTCTTTGATGCGCGGATCATCGACGGTCGCGGGGGCGGTTTGCCCGAGGCCGAAGGCCGGACCCAGGAGGACGGCCAGCGAAAGAAGGATGCGGCTCAACATGGTCATCTCCCATACCCCAGGGGGGAATCGAATCGGGCTTTATTGTCGCCTACGTTCTATTACTTCTTGGGCTCCAGGATCTGGGCGATCTGATCGGCCAGGTCGCTCCAATGATTTTTCGTCGTCGGATCCTTGGTCGGAGCGATCGCCTGGACGAGAAGGTCGCGGATCGTCTTCAGCTCCGCCCGGATCGCGCCGCGGCTGTCGTCCTTCATCGCCGCCGGGGCCGCTCCCGCCGCGGCAGGGGCCGGCGTCAGGCGGGCGCCCAGGAGCTCGATGTACGCTCTCTGCAGATTGCGCCGGTAGGGATCAACGGTTATCGCGGGCGCGTTTTGCTTGTAGGGATCGATGGACCGGCCGGGGAGCTCTGCAAAGATCCCGCCACGCAAGTCGGCCAGGATCTGGGCTACGGTGTAGGCTTGATCGCCGAGGATGGCCTGATGCTCCTGGAGGCGGGTCAAGCGCGCCGGGCTCAGCATATTGTTCAAGATACCCTGCTGCAGGGCGAGGACCCGGGTTTGGCCGCTCGTCGGCTCGATCTTGCGCAGGACCTCGGCCGGGATCAGCCACTCGGGCGTCTTGAAGATGTTTTCATTCAGGAAGGCCACGGCTTCCGCCTGGCGGGCCTTGGACAGCGGCGTGAAGCGCACGCCCGCGGCCGGGCCGACCTTCGGGACGCTGTCGTAGCCGCCGATGATGTTGGCCACATGGCCGGCCTCCAGCCGGGCCTGGCTCCAGACCGCGTCATACATGTGCGTAAATTGCGTATAATCCTCGCCGGGTTTGAGGACCGCGCCCGGCAGCATGTCCATGACCCGCTTGAGATTCTTGTAGCCGAGGGTCGAGGCCTTGACCGCGTCGATGTCGCCGACGGCCTCGGACTCCTCGCCGGGATCGGTCCCGCGGGTGCCGGCCGTGCTGAACCGCAGATACGGCGTCGTCTCCTGGACCTTCAGCCACTCGTTGAGGGTCGGTTTTTCCTCGTCGGGCGTCTTGGCCGCCGGGATCGGCGTGTAGGCCCACTTGATCGAGAGCATGTCGTAGGGGCCGATCTTGGGGATGAGATCCTTGGGGTCGAGGCCGTCCTCGGGCTGGGCGACATAGTTGAAGCGGCTGTAGTCCATGAGCGTCGGCACATGGCTGTTCTTTTTCACCCAGTTCTTGTCCCGGATCTGCTCGATGGTGTAGAGCGCGGAGGCTTTGAAGTTATGGGGCAGGCCCAAGGAATGGCCGACTTCGTGGGTGATGATGTAAAGAAGGATATCGCCCATCAGGGCATCCGGAAGCGGCAAGGTCTTGGCCTGGGGATTGAGCGGGCCGCTCTGGACCCAGTACCAGTCGCGGGCCAGTTGCTGGACGTTATGGTAGATTTCGACGTCGGCTTCGAGGATTTCTCCGCTTCGGGGATCGGCGATGCTGGGACCCATGGCGTTGGCCGTGGTCGAAGGAACCCAACGGATGCAGCTGATCCGGGCGTCGTCGGCCGTCCAGTCCGGATCCTCCTGCGGCGAGGGCGCTTCCTTTCCGATAATGGCCTTGAGGAATCCGGCCTCCTCGAAGGCCGGCTGCCAGGCCTCGATGCCTTTCTTCACGTAGGGAACCCACTTCTTGGGCGTGGCCGGATCGATATAGAAAACGATGGGTTTGACCGGCTCGCTCTTGGCCGCCTTTGGGTCCTTTTTCTCCAGGCGCCAGCGGGTGATGTACTCGCGGACCGTCGTTTCATGATCGGGGCGGCTGTAATCGGTCTGGCCGATGGTGAAATATTGGACCCGGTCGTCGTTGAGGCGGCCCATGATCGGCTTGTCGGGGAGCTTGACGAAGGAATAATGGACGAGGGCCGTCGGGCTCGGCGGGGACGGCAGCATGTCGAGGAACTGGGGAGGGAATCCGGCCGGCGGCGTGGCCGGCTTCGGATTGAACGTTTGAAGGGCTTCCACGTTGAGGTTGATCGGGAAAACCCGGACTTTTTCCAGGAAGGTCCGTCCGGAGTCGATGTTCTGTCCGCCCACTCTCCTTTTCACCGGGATTTCGTTGACGTCCGTGGTGAAAAGTTTCGTCGCGTCGATGACCGGCGCTCCGTCCGCGGCCAAGGCCTCGACGTTGAAGGCCATCATGATCGTCGCCGTGTTCATCATGTCGACGGCTTTTTTAATCGGGTCGTTGGGATCGGCGACGTTGGCGTAGGATATCGCCTTCAGGAGAACCTTGTTCTCCCGAAGCTCCCAGCGGACGACCAGATTGTCCACGCTTTGTCCGGGATAGCTGGCCTCGCTGGGGCTGCCCTTGATCTGGGCGACCAGGAGGAAATCCTTGCCCAGCTGGGCGGGCGGGATCTCGAGAAGGAGTTTACCCTTGAACGTGTGGGCCTTGAAGACGCCCGTCTGGGTTTTGAAGTCGGCGGTGACCACTTGGTCGTACGGTTTCGGCTGATCCGCCGCGGGAGGCTTCATATCCTGGGGCGGCTTGGCCGGCGGCTCCTGGGCGGAAACCAGGACGGCGGCCAGTCCGAGCATGAGGGCGAGGGAAATCAGGCGTTTCATGTGTCCTCCTGGACCCGGCGCGATTTTCGTTCCGCCGGGCGTAAGGGAAGGATAATGACATCGGCCGGCGGGGCTGTCAATGAGGAAACGACTTCCGGTCTCAACCCGGCGGCGGGCCTATTTTTTGGGGAAGACGGGTTGGGTCCAGGCGGTCAAGCCGTTGGAATCGACGATCTTGGCCCGGATATAAAGCTCATCGCCTTTGAAGGAATAGACGGCGGGATTGGCCGAGGTCTCGGACAGGACGGCCCCGCCCCAGCCGATGAACCGGACGGTGTATTTGGTCCGGGCGGTTTCGGCGATGGTAATCCGGATGTCCATGTCGCCGGCTTGATAATCCTTCAGGGTCACACCGGTCGAAGCGTAAAAATCGCCCTTCTCCAAGGCCGCAAGGAGGTCCTCCGGAGCGAGCCGGGCCGCCCGGACCATGATCCAGCCGCGTCCGGGCCAGGCTTTTCCGGCCTCTCCCGGCGATTTGATATGGTGGGTGTCGTCCACGGCCAAGCCGTAAAGGACTTGTCCCGAGGAAAGAACTTCGTCCCAGATCGCCTCCGTTCCGGGCGAGCCGCCCCCGCCGAGGTTGTTCACCTGGGGATGGCCATTGAAAACTTCGAAAAGACCGAGCCCCTTGATTCCTTTAAGTTCAGCCGCGCCGGCCGCCCAGTAGAAGTTCGGATGGTTGAATTGGGGGACGCCACCCGCCCGGCGGATCGCCTCGGCGTTCCTCCGGATCGTGTCGGCTACGCTGTTTCCGTGTTGCGGCTCGAGCCGCCCTCGGGGCATGAGGCCGTTCAGGTGGATCGGAAGCTTCTGGAATTCGTCGGTGACCTCCTCCCCGGGGATGAGAAGGAATTTTCCCTCCGCGCCGAACACGGCATTCAAGCCGGCGGTGTCGGTCAGGAAGTTATGGTCCGACAGGACCAGGAAATGATATCCGTGTCCGCGATACCAGCGGACGGCTTCGTCGGGGGCGACATCGCCGTCGCTGTTGAGCGTGTGGGTGTGGGTGTTTCCTTTGTACCAGCGCAGGGCCGGGCTTTCCTGGGACGTACCGAGGGCGCCGGACAGGAGGGTCAGCAGGATGACGATAATCACGCGTTTCATGAGACCTCCCAAGCGTCCGCCTCACGGATCTCCGGAATCATGACATCGGCCGAAGAGCCTGTCAACGCGTTGCGGGCTTAGCGCCTGACAAAGAGCGTGCTAAGATAAAACCAGCGCCCGGGAAGGAGGATTCCCATGCGGCCGATCGCCTTCACCGACATCGGAGACATCAAAATCGGACATGCCCATGACTTGGAGGCCGGCACCGGCTGCACGGTCGTCATCTGTGAAAACGGAGCGACGGCCGGGGTCGATGTCCGGGGCGGAGCTCCGGGAACGCGCGAGACCGACCTGCTCGATCCCGTCAACCTGGTGGAGAAGATCCATGCGGTCGTCCTGGCCGGCGGCAGCGCCTTCGGCCTCGACGCGGCGTCGGGGGTGATGAAATATTTGGAGGAGAAGAAAGCCGGCTTCGACGCCGGCGTCGCCCGGGTTCCGATCGTCTGCGGCGCGGTCTTATTCGACCTGGCCGTCGGCGACCCTCGCGTCCGGCCGGACGCGGCTATGGGCTATCAAGCCTGCCGGAACGCGGAAGCCGGCGCATGTCTCGAAGGGAATGTCGGCGCCGGGGCCGGGGCAACGGTCGGTAAAATCCTGGGAATGGCCCGGGCCATGAAAAGCGGCCTGGGATGTTATGCCCTGGAAGTCGGTGCTTTGAGAATCGGAGCTCTGGTCGCCGTCAACTGCCTGGGCGATGTCATCGATCCCGAGACCGGCGAGCGCTTGGCCGGACTGTTGAACGAAAGCCTGACGGCGCCGGCCGACACCGAAGAGGTCATGATTCGATCCCTGGCCGGAACGAAAAATCCTTTCGCCGGAAATACGACCATCGGCGTTATCGCCGCCAACGCACGCCTGACCAAATCCCAGGCCTCCAAGCTGGCGTCCATGGCCCACGACGGATACGCCCGGACCATGCGGCCGGCCCATTCCCAGTTTGACGGGGACACGATCTTCGCCCTAGCCGCTGGACAAGTCGAGGCGGACTTGAGCGTTCTCGGCATGCTTGCGGCCCGGGTCGTGGCGCGGGCCGTCGTCTCGGCCGTTAAGAACGCCCGGCCGCTCTTCGGGCTTAAATGCTGGGCGGATTTCAAATAGCTGGAAATCGACGCCGCTTCAACGGACGGAGGGAATCGCATACACGAGCACTTCGCCGGATTCCTGGTCGGTCGCGTAGAGGGTCTGTCCGGCGACGGCGAAATCCTCGAGCGCTTCCTTGGCTCGGAGACGCTCGGTCACTTGCCCGGCGGAGATTTCATAAAGAATCGACATTCCGTCTTCATCGCGGCTCACCACCCAGAGCCGATCGCCGTCGCAGGCCAGGCCGTAGTTGAGCCGGCGCTCGATGTTCAGGAATCCGTTTTCCTTGACGATCTTGACAGTGGTCTCGATGGAGGTGAGAGGCAGGGCGATCCGGCCGGCGGGTTTGCCGTCGAGGTGGAACGCCAGGATTTCATTTTTCAGCCAAGGCAGATAATAAATCCGCTGCCCGGTCGATTCCAAGTAGCCCAAATTGGAATAATCCTTACGGCAGGTCTCCGGGTCCGGATTGTTGGCCTTGGCCCGGAAGTCCGCTTCATTCTCGAAGGCGGGGTTGACGTCGAGGAACGCAGTCCCGGGCTTGCCGTCCGGGCCGACGGGGAAAAGGGCTTTGTTTCCCCGGATGGCGTGGATTTTGGCCAGGACGAATCCTCCGCCGTCAAGGACGGCGAAATCGTGGGGCGTCGTGAAGACCTGCTCGGAACCGTAGCGGATGGTCCGAAGGTAGCTTTTATCGGCAGCGGAGAATAATTGAATGCATTGCTTGAAACTGTCGAGGACGTAGAGGATATTTCCCTTCACTTCGAACGCGTGGGCCTGGCCGAATTCTCCGGGCCCTTGTCCGCCCCGGCCGAACTGCGATTTGAATCGTCCGTCCAAGCCGAAAACGACAAAGACGTTGTCTTCGGGATTCATTGGAGCAACCTCGTCCAGGACGATGAGCTCGTTTCCTGAAAGCCGGATGTCGGTCGGGGTCAGCAGGCGGCCTTTTCCGAACCGCAGCTTGGGGGCGACGACGGGAGCCCGTTCTCCCGGAGGGGAGGGTCGGGGATATGGGAATCCGAACCGCCCGGCCGCGGCCGCGATAAGGATCGTTAAGATTATCGGAATCGGTCGTATTCTTCCCGTTGACATGTCGGCACTCCCTTTCGATGCGTGAGGAGCTTGCCGGAAAAGTATCGGCTTTCCCAATTCCCATACGCTGTTTTCGGCGGAATCGTTACAGGGGGATTTCGGGCAATAGGGAACTCTTTTTTAAGAAAA
>Ga0316628_100000078_pt1 | contig 54370 bp, 61 predicted proteins | sample OWC_Aug_M2_C1_D5_FD_207648 | JGI IMG/M metagenome (GOLD analysis project Ga0316628, IMG submission 207648) | Wetland soil microbial communities from Old Woman Creek delta, Ohio, United States - OWC_Aug_M2_C1_D5_C | ecosystem: Environmental > Terrestrial > Soil > Wetlands | place: USA: Ohio...
TGGCGCACGAAGAGCTCACGGCCCGGCGGCTCGCGCAGGGCGACGGCACGCCGGACGACGCGCTCGTGCTGAAGGCCGAAGCCGCGCGCGCCGAGATCGAGGCGCTCAGGCGGCAGGTCGCCCGCTTGAAGCGCGAGTTCCTTTCCGGAGAGCGGTACTAGCCGCCGAGCCGCGCGGCCGGCGAGCGGACTCCCGGGGTCAGTAGAACTCGTACTCCAGGCGCGCGAGGAAGGTCTGCGCCGGCGCCTCGTGGTTGAGCGCGAACACGACGCCGATGCGGTACTCGAGCTCCGATCCGTGCTCTGAGCGCAGCTCGCCGGAGACGACCGGGCCGATCTGGTAGCTGTGGTCGTCCGGCCGGAGATACGCCTCGAGGCCGGGCTCGAAGCCGCTGGTCACCCGGTAGCCTGCGCTATACGCGGTGCGGAACTCGTACTTGCTGCCGGCGCCCGCGCCCACCTCCTTTTCCCAGATCAGGTTGAGCCGCTGATCGATGCGGCCCGACCGCTTCTCGAACAGCGGGCCGAATTCCAGCGCGTCCGGCGCGCCGGACTCGGTGCTGCGCTCGTAGGACAGGAGAAGGCCCGGATCGGCCCAGTATTCGCCTTGCGGAGCGAGCTGGAACACGTTCTCGAACTCGTTGGCCACGCGCTTCTGGCCTTCGCCCGGAGCGCGCTCGTATTCGCCCAGGTAGATCTCGGGCCGCCACCACGAAGTGAACGCGTGCCCGACGGCGACCTCGTAGGCGCGCGCGCCGCTGACGGCCGGATCGCCGTCGCGGTGCTGGTAGCCGCGCAGCTCGAGCTCCGTCTGCCCCTTCGTCACGTACGGCGAGTAGACGATGAAATCGTCGGCGCGACTCGCGCCCGACGCGATCACGAGAGCCAGCCCTGCGAGCGCCGCCCTCATTTCGGGCTCTCATCGACGAGCACCTCGCCCTGCATCGCCGGGTTGAAGTCGTTGAAGAAACGGTAGCGGCCCGGCTTCAGCGGGCCGACGTAGGTCGTGACCTGGGCGTGCTGCGGCACCACGATCTCGCGCGACAGGTCGTAGCTCTCGAACTCGGCCGGCAGGCCGTCGTCGTTGCGAATGAGGAGCTTCACCTTCGCGCCCGCGGGCAGGCGCAACTCCTTGGGGACGAACTGCCCGTTCGAGATGGCGAGCCGAAAGATGACGGGGTCGGCGGCGAACGCCGGGGGCGCGCCGACCAGCGCGCCCGCGAGGGCAAGAATCGAAAGCGGAAATTTCATCGAGGGGGCCTATATGAGAACAATTCTCGATATAGAGCGTAAGGCCGGGCGGGCTATATGTCAATGAGACTTATTCTCATTATTTGCGAAGTTCGCAGGAAGTCCTTCAATTTCAGCAAGGAAGAAGCGGGGAGCGACCCTGCTATGCGGCGGAAGACGGCGCGCGTACGAGCATGACGGGAACCGGCGCGGTGCGCACGATTTGCTCCGCGTCGCTGCCCATCAGCAGCCGTCGCACGCCGCGCCGGCCGTGAGTGCCGATGACGATCAGATCCGCCCGCCACTTCTTGGCCTGCCGGACGATCAGGTCCGCCGCGGGACCCGCCAGCGTCTCGAGCAGGACGGTCGTGCACTTCAGGCCCTGCCTTCGCGCGAGCGCTTCGCCCTGGCTGAGTATCTGGCGTCCCCGCCTTTTCAGCTCGGGGATCAGGTCGACCATGTAGTAAGCGCCCACCTCTGCGCCGCTCAACAGCGCGGTGTGCTCGTCCACGACGTGCACGAGCTGCAAGCTTGCCTTCTGCCCCTTGGCCAGCCGGATCGCCTCCCGCAAGCCGCGATTGGACGCGCGGCTTCCGTCGACCGGCACGAGAATGCGTTTGTAGGTCACGATGTCTTGTCCTCTCGGCGGCATGACGCCGGCCTGTTTTCCCGAAAAGCGGTATTCGGCCAAGCGTTTTAATCCTGACGCCTATCCGCGTCAATCTCGGTGCGGGCGGGACGCGGTCGATCCGGTTAAGCTTGATCCGTGTGGTGCCGGTGGAGGACCGAGCCATGACGCAACTCATCGCCGTCGACCGCCTCGAAGTGCTGGTGGTGGTCGACAACGTCACCGACAGCCTGTCGACGACGCCGAAGAACGTGGTTCCGGAGTGGACCGGGCTCCTGACCGGCGGCCGCATGCACATCCTGTCGGGGGCGTCGATCTGCTGCGCGCACCACGGGCTGTCGCTGCTCATCACGGCGCAGACGGGCGTGACGCGGCGCACGCTGCTGCTCGACGCGGGGCCCGAGGGGGCGACGTTCCGGCGCAACGCCAGCATCCTCGGCGTCGACTTCGCGGCGATCGAGGCGGTGGTGCTGTCGCACGGGCACTGGGACCACGCGGGTGGGCTGCTCGCGGCGCTCGAGTCGATCGTGCGCGACCGCGGCGCGGGCCAGGTCGCGTGCTACGTGCACCCGGGGATGTTCGCGCAGCGCGCGACGCAGCGTCCGAGCGGCGAGCTGTTCGTGCAGGAGCCGGTCCCGGATCCCGACATGCTGACGCACGCCGGGGCGCGGGTGGTGAACACCCGCGAGCCGCAGCTGATCGGCGACGGGATGTTCTACCTGAGCGGCGAGATCCCGCGCCGCACGCCGTACGAGGTCGGCCTGCCGGGCCACCTGCGGCGCAGCGCGGACGGCGAGTCCTGGGAGCCCGATCCGCTGCTCATGGACGAGCGCTTCGTCTCCGTGCGCGTGAAAGGCAAGGGGCAGTTCGTGTTCTCGGCGTGCTCGCACGCGGGCGTGATCAACGTGCTGAGGCACGCGAAGGAGGTCTTTCCCAGGGTGCCGCTCCACGGCGTGCTCGGCGGTCTGCACCTCTCGGGCGTGACCGAAAAGGCGATCCCCGACACCGTCAAGGACCTGAAGAAGCTCCGCCTGAAGATGATCGCGCCCGGGCACTGCACCGGCTGGCGCGCGATGGCCGCCATGGCGCGCGCGTTCGGCGACGAGCTCGCGCCCTCGGCGGTGGGCAAGCGCTACCTGATCTGAGACTGCCGCTCGGCCGGCCGGCGCGCCTCAGGACCCGGACCGGCGCCAGACGCTCGCCAGCCAGGGCTGCTGCGAGCGCGGCAGCCCGGCGGGGCGGTAGTAGTGGGCGAGCTCCTCGAACCCGGCCGCCGACAGATAGCGGCGCCAGCTCTCGAGATCGTGATACGCGCCGTAGCGCCCGCGGTGCCAGCCCTCCTCGTTACGGCCGTGCGGATTGGAGGCGAACAGCACGCCGCGCGGCTTCAGGGTCGCGTGCAATTGCCGCAGCACGCGCGGCAGTTCCTGGCACGGCACGTGAAACAGCGCGGCATTGGCGAACACGCCGTCGAAGCGTCCCGCCGGCAAATCGAGCGCGAGGAAATCCTGCTGCCATACTTCGCAGCCGCTGTGCGCGCGCGCCATCGCGGCCAGGCGCGCCGCGCCTTCGAGGCCGGTCGCGCGATGGCCGCGCCCGGCGAGCGCCATCAGGTCGCGCCCCGGGCCGCAGCCGAAATCGAGGATCGCGAACGGCGGCTCGCCCTCGATGTGCCGCAGCAGCGCGTCGATGTTCTGGCTGACGTCGTGATCGCGCGTGCCTTCCCAGAACGCTTCGGCGCTGCGGTCGTAGTGCTCCAGCGTCGCGCCGGCGATGTTTGCGAGGTCCTGCGGCTCGAGCTTCATGTTGCCGCGCAGTCTACCGCCTTCGATCGAAGCGAACGGGTGGCGCTAGACTTCCCCATCTTCCCGGGAGCCCGACCATGCACTTCCTCGAGCAAGCCGCCGTCTTCCTCCTCGCCTCCGTGGTCCTGGTTCCCGTCTTTCGCCGCGCGAAGCTCGGCGCGGTGGTCGGTTATCTCGTCGCGGGGATGCTGATCGGGCCCTCGGGGCTCGCGCTGATCGGCGACCCGTCGGCGACGCTGCAGTTCGCCGAGTTCGGGGTGGTGCTGCTGCTGTTCCTGATCGGGCTCGAGCTCGAGCCGCGGCGCCTTTGGGTGATGCGGCGGCACGTGTTCGGGCTGGGCGGCGCGCAGGTCGCGGCGACCGGCCTGGCGATCGGCGCGCTCGGGATGTGGCTGGGCCTTGGCTGGCAGGCGGCGACGGTGGCGGGGCTCGGCCTCGCGCTGTCGTCGACCGCGCTGGTGCTCGCCTCGCTCGCCGAGCGCGGGCAGCTCGCCTCGCGCCACGGTCGCGAGGCGTTCGCGGTGCTGCTGTTCCAGGACCTGGCGGTGATCCCGCTGCTCGCGCTGCTGCCGCTGCTCGCCGGCGGCGCGGCGGGGATGCAGCTCGCGCCGGCGGCGAAGGGGCTCGCGGCGATCGTGCTGGTGGTGCTCGCGAGCCGCGCGGTGGTGCGCCCGGTGCTCAAGGCGGTGGCGCGCTGGGGCGGGCGCGAGATGTTCACCGCCGCGGCGCTGCTGCTGGTGGTCGGCGCGGCGCTCGGCATGGAGCTGATCGGCCTGTCGGCCTCGCTCGGTGCGTTCCTCGCCGGCGTGCTGGTCGCGGACTCGGAATTCCGCCACGAGCTGGAGGCCGACATCGAGCCGTTCAAGGGGCTGCTGCTGGGCCTGTTCTTCATCGCCGTGGGGATGAGCGCGAACCTCGGGCTGCTGGCGCAGGCGCCGCTCCTCGTGCTCGGCCTCGCGCTCGGGCTGATGGCGCTCAAGTTCGCGGTGGTGGCGCTGCTGTCGCGCGTCTCCGGCGCGCCGGGCAGTACCGGGGTGTGCCTCGCCACCGCGCTGTGCCAGGGCGGCGAGTTCGCGTTCGTGCTGTTCACCGCGGCGGCGGGGCTCGGGGTGCTCGCCGCCGGCACCGCCGAGCTGCTGGTGCTCGTGGTGACGCTGTCGATGGTGATCTCGCCGCTGCTGTTCGCGCTGCACGACCGCCTGCTCGCGCGCTGGCGCGAGCGCCGCGCGCAGCCCGAGTTCGACGCGATCGACGACCCGGGCAAGCCGGTGATCATCGCCGGCTACGGGCGCGTCGGGCAGATCGTGTCGCGCGTGCTGCGCATGTGCGACATCGAGTTCACTGCGCTCGAGCTGTCCTACCAGCAGGTCGACTTCGTGCGCCGCTTCGGCGGCAAGGTGTACTACGGCGACGCCTCGCGCCTCGAGCTCCTGCACGCGGCGAAGGCGGGCGAGGCGAAGCTGTTCGTGCTGGCGATCGACGACGTCGAGTCCTCGGTGCGCACCGCGGAGGTGGTGCGCCGGCATTTCCCCGCGCTCGACATCGTCGCGCGCGCACGAAACCGCACCCACGCGTTCCGCCTGCGCGACCTCGGCGTGCGCATGATCCTGCGCGACACTTTTCCGGCGAGCCTCGACATGGCGCGCCTCGCGCTGCTGCGCCTGGGGCTGACGGCGGCCGCGACCGCGGGCGCGCTGTCGCTGTTTCGCCGCCACGACGAGGAGATGCTCGACGCGCAGTACGCCGTGCGCCACGACGAGGCGAAGCTCATCCAGACCTCGCGCGAGGCGGCCGAGCAGCTCAGGGAGCTGTTCGAGTCGGACCCCGCGACGCGGCGCGGCGCCGCGCGGCCTCGGCTCGAATCGCCGCGATGAGCGCCTGCAGCGCGGGGCCGGGGGCCGCGTCGGCGCGCAGCGCGATGCCGATCGGCTCCTCGGTGCCGGCGGTGGCGACCGGCACGCGCGCGAGCAGCCCCGCGGCGAGGTCGGTCTCGACCGCGCCGATCGGCGCGAACCACACCATGTCGCTCGCGCGCGCGAGCGCCCGGGCGAAGGACACCGACAGCGTCTCGACGGTGTCGGCGGGCAGGACGAGGCCGTGCGCGGCGAGCAGGCTCTCGGCGCTCTGGCGGATGGTGGTGCCCGGGTTGGCGACGATCGCCGGATAGCGCACGGCGCGCGCGAGGCTCGGCTCGCGCTCGGCGAGCAGGGGATGGTCGGGATGCACGACCAGCGCGAGCGAGTCGGCGTACAGGTGCTCGAAGGTGAGCCCGGTCATGTGCTCGGGGTCCGACAGGCGCGCGAGCGCGAGGTCGAGCTCGCGGTGCTGCAGCTGCGCGAGGAGCTGCGCGTTGGGCCCGCTCGCGACCTGCAAGAGCGCGCCGGGCATCTCGGCGCGAAACCGGAGCACCGCCGGCGGCGCGAAGCACGGCGCGACCGAGGGCAGCACGCCCAGGCGCAGCACCACGCCGCCGCGGCGCCGCGCCTGCGCGAGGCTGTCGACGCCCTGCTCGAGCGCGCTCACGCTGGCGCGCGCGTGGCGCAGGAACACTTCCGCGGCGGCGGTCGGCTCGGCACCTTTGCGCCCGCGCCGGAACAGCGCGACGCCGAGGATCTCCTCGAGCTCGCGCAGGGTCTTCGACACCGCGGGCTGGGTGATCGCCAGGCGCGCCGCCGCGCGCTGGATCGAGCGCTGCTCGGCCACGGCGAGGAAGCACTGCAAGTGGCGCAGCTTGATGCGGCCGTCGAGCATCGGGAAATATAACCGTTGGCTATGGAAACCGGGAGAAAAGGTCAATATACATAACTTTTCGGGCGCACTAGATTTGTTGACCTCGATCAACAGGGAGCCCAACCGCATGCCCGCACCGTCCCCGCTCGCTCCAGGCCTCACCCCCCGCGACTGGGCGAGCCATCCGCCCTATCTCTCGCCCGGCTACAAGTCGACCACGAAGCGCGGGCCGACGCGGCCGCTGGTGCCGCTCGCGCGCGCGCTCGCCGCGCGTCGCGCGCCGGTCTACGGGCACGAGGACATCGGCGCGCTCGACCACGACCTGACGCGCAACGCGGCGAAGAACGGCGAGCCGCTCGGCGAGCGCATCTGGGTCACCGGGCGCGTGCTCGACGAAGGCGGCCGGCCGGTCGCGAACACGCTGGTGGAGGTCTGGCAGGCGAACGCCGCCGGGCGCTATGTGCACAAGGCCGACCAGCACCACGCGCCGCTCGATCCCAACTTCCTCGGCGCGGGACGCTGCCTCACCGACGCCGAGGGGCGCTACCGTTTCCTCACCATCAAGCCGGGCGCCTACCCCTGGGGCAACCACCCCAACGCCTGGCGCCCGAACCACATCCACTTCTCGCTGTTCGGCGAGTACTTCGCCAGCCGCCTGGTGACGCAGATGTACTTTCCGGGCGATCCGCTGCTCGCGCACGACCCGATCTACCAGAGCGCGCCGGCGGGCGCGCGCGAGCGGCTGATTTCGCGCCTGAAGCTCGACTCGGGCGGGGAGCCCGGCTTCGCGCTGGGCTTCGAGTTCGACCTGGTGCTGCGCGGCGCCGGCGCAACGCCGATGGAGGCATGACCATGGCGCTCAAGCAGACCCCCTCGCAGACCGTCGGCCCGTACTTCGCCTACGGCCTGACCCCCGAGCAGTACGGCTACGACTTCAGGAGCCTGTTCGGGCCGGTGCTCGCCGAGCCGCAGGCGCCCGGCGAGCACATGCGCCTCACCGGGCGCGTGTTCGACGGCGACGGCGTGCCGGTGAACGACGCCATGATCGAGATCCTGCAGGCCGACGCCCAGGGGCGCTTCATCGCCTCGCGCGCCGAGGCCGCCGCGAGCGGCTTCCGCGGCTTCGGGCGCTGCGGCACCGGCACGCACGCCGCGCTGCACTACTGGTTCGACACCGTGAAGCCCGGAGCCGCCGCCGTCGGCGAGGCGCCGCACATCGATGTCATCGTCACGATGCGCGGCATCCTCAGCCACGCCTTCACGCGCGTGTACTTCGAGGACGAGGCCGAGGCGAACGCGCGCGACCCGGTGCTCGCCGCGCTGCCCGCCGAGCGGCGCGCGACGCTCATCGCGCGGCGCGCGGCGCAGCCCGGCGGCGTCGTCATCTGCCGCTTCGACATCCGCATGCAGGGGCCGAAGGAGACGGTGTTCTTCGACCTGTAAGGGCCCTCAGCGGAAGCGGTACACGACGATCTTGTCGGCGCCCGACTCCGGGGTCCAGACCTCGCCCTTGCGGCCGTGGATCTGGCGCACGTTCGCGCGGCGGCTGGAGGACCTGAAGGCCTCGAAGCGCTGCGTGCCCGGGTCGAAGCGCAGCATGACCTGCGCGGACCACTCCGAGGCCCACACGCGATCGGTTTCGTCGACGTAGACCGCGTAGACGCGCGGCGCCTCGCCGGGGGCCCGCCACTGCGCCCAGCCGCCGCTCGCCGGGTCGTAGCGCGCGAGCTGGCCGGCGTTCCATTCGGAGACCCACAGCCGGCCCTGCGAATCCGGCCACACGCGGCGCGCGCCCTGGCGCGGGGTCGGCGGCTCGAGCACGCTCGCCTTGCCGCTCGCCGGGTCGATGCGCCCCAGGTAGGAGCCGGCGAGCGAGGCGTAGTAGACCGCGCCGTCGCGCGTCGCCTGGATGCCGTAGGGACCGACTCCCCGCGGCGCGTCGAACACCTCGAGCGCGCCGCTCCCGGGCACGAGGCGGCCGTAGACGCCGCTCTGCCCGGTGAACCAGAGCGTGCCCGCCCGATCGAACACCGCGGTGTTGAGGTTGGCATTGTCGCCGGCCGCGGGCAGCGGCCAGGCTTTCACCTGCCTGGTCCGCGGGTCGACGCGCACGATCGCGTTCTGCCCGCTGTCGGTGAGCCAGACGCCGCCGTCGGGGCCGAGGATCACGCCGTGGGGCGCGGAGCCGCGCCCGAGGTCGATCAGCTCGACCTTGCCGCTCGCCGGGTCGAGGCGGCCGAGCTGGCCGCTGCCCTGCGCGGAGAACCACACCGGGCCGCCGGGCGCGGGATCGGCCCAGACGTCGTGCGCGCCGAGGCCCGGCGGCAGCGGGTACTCCTGGACGCGGACTTGCGCGGCGGCGACCGAGGCGAGCAGCGCGCAGCACGCGCCGAGCACGAGCCGGCGCACGGGCGCGCGCTCAGGCCTGGCGATGCTGCCAGTCGGCGCGGCGGAAGCGCTTGCGGCGCGCGGGCGCCGCGGCGCCCTGCTCGGCGAACTCGCGCAGCCGGCGCGCGACCGCGCGCGCCACGTCGCCCGGCAGCTTGGGCGCGACCACCTCGAAGCGCCCCGCGATGTCGTTGCCCGTGAGCAGGCCGGTGCCGTCGTGGAAGTAGCCGCGCTCACGGTCCCACACCAGCGCGCGCTCGGCGGCATCGAGCCCGTAGCACAGTTCGAAGCCGCTCAGCTTGCCGTCGGTGGCTTGCGATACGAAAAGGTCGAAATAATCGTCGTGAAACCAGCGCCGCTGCATCTGCGGCGAATCCTGCGTCACACCCAGTATTTCGCGCATCGTCCCCGTCACCCCGTGTCGTCGGTTACTCCTCCTGCAGCGAGTGTACTCCAAGCTGCGGGCGCTACAATCCGGGCCTCCAGCGTCCGGGGGATTCCCATGGTCATCTCGATGTACCAGGCGAGCGCGCCGCGCTTCCTCATCATGCTCGGCAACCTGTCTGGGATCCTCGACAAGGCGCAGGCCTATTCCGATCTGAGGCAGCTCGACCCGGCGACCCTGCCCGGCTGCCGCCTCTACCCCGACATGCTGCCGCTCGCGCGCCAGGTGCAGATCGCCTGCGACACGGCCAAGGGCGCGGTGGCGCGCCTCGCGGGGGTCGACAACCCGCGCCACGAGGACACCGAGAAGACCCTGTCGGAGCTCCAGGCGCGCATCGCCAAGACGGTGACGTTCATCAAGGAATTCAAGCCCGCGCAGATCGACGGCAGCGAGGACAAGGACCTCGCCATCAAGCTCGGCAAGAGCGAGGTCCAGTGGAAGGGGATGCAGTACCTGCTCGGCTTCGCGCTGCCGAACTTCTACTTCCACGTCGCGACGGCGTACGACATCCTGCGCCACAACGGCGTCGAGCTCGCCAAGCGCGACTACATCGGCAATCCCTAGCGGCTGGCGCCACGCGGCCCGAGGAAGAACCACAGGATCACGCCGAGCACCGGCAGCACCAGAACGAGGAGTGTCCACAGCACCTTCTTGCCGTTCGTCTCCGGGCTCTGGAAGATGTTGACGATCGCCCAGATGTCGGCGGCGAGGATCAGCAGTCCCCACAGCCCGTTGAGTTGCATGCTCATGTGGATCTCCTTGCGCGATCGTCGCGCGGCCGACGAATTCTAGCCCTGGCTCAGGCCTCGGCGCGCAGGTATGCGCCGCCGAGCAGGTCCTGCGACAGGTACTGCTGGCGGAAGGTCTCGAAGGGCACGCGGTCGGCGGCCTCGATGCGTTGCTGCTCGGCGATCGATTCGGCGGCCGCGCGCGCGAACGTGGCCTGTGCGGCGGGCGCGAGCGGCAGGCGCTGGAGCGCGTCGCGGTGGCGCGCCGACTGCGTGGTCGCGAACTCGACATACGAGCCGCCGTGCGACTCGCGCACCTCGGCGAGCACGCGCGCCGAGGGCACGCGCGACGGGTCGCCGAGCGCCGCGCCGGCCGCGTCTAGCGCTTGCGCGTAGGCGCCGCCGCCGTGCGCCGCGTCGAACGCCGCGGCGATCGGCGCGCACTCCTCGAGCAGCCTCTCGCCCCAGTCGGCGAGCGCCATCTCGCGCCCGCGCACGTCGAGGCGCAGCTGCGGCTCGCGGCCGCGCTCGGCGACGCGGTGCTGATTGCGCGAGATGAACGTGATCTCCTCGGGGGTATCGGGCGGGCTGTCGGCGAGCAGGCAGTGCAGCAGGAACACGTCGAGGAAGCGCATGGTCGGCGCACCGATGCCGATCGGGCAGAACGGGTCGAGGTCGAGCAGCCGCACCTCGACGTACTCGACGCCGCGCTCGCCCAGCGCGTGCAGCGGCCGCTCGCCCGGCTCGATGCGGCGCTTGGGTCGGATGGTGCCGTAGAACTCGTTCTCGATCTGCAAGAGCGACGTGGCGAGCTGGCGGTATTCGTCGCCGTCGCGCAGGCCGATCGCCTCGTAGGGCGGGTAGGGCCGCGTGAGCGCGGGATGCAGCGACGCGGCGTAGCCCTTCAGGCTGTTGAAGCTCACCGCGAGCGACGCCTGCGCGTCGCTCTGGTAGCCCAGGCGCCCCATGCGCAGCGACGTTCCCCAGGGCAGATGGAGCGTCCCGGGCGCGAGCTCCTGCAGGCGGTGCGGCCGGCCGGCGACGAAGGTGCTGCACACTGCGGGCGAGGCGCCGAGCAGGTACAGCGGCAGCCACGAATGGCGCCGAAAGTTGCGGATCAGGGCGAAGTAGGCGTCGTTGCAGTAGTCGCCGTCCGCGCCGCGCAGCCCATCGGCGCGGCGCAGCGCCGGCCAGGCGTCCTCGGGCAGCGAGAAGTTGTAGTGCACGCCCGAGATGGTCTGCATGCGCCGGCCGTAGCGGTACGACAGCCCGCGCCGGTAGATGGTTTTCGCGCGGCCGACGTTGGAGCGGCCGTACTGCCCGAGCGGGATCAGGTCCTCCTCGGGCAGCCGGCACGGCATGCTGGCCGCCCACAGCAGCTCCTGGCCGACGTGGCGGTAGACCTCCTGGTGGATGCGCGTGAGCTCGCCCAGGCAGGCGTCGATGCCGGTGTGCGTGCCGGTGATCAGCTCGAGCTGCGACTCGCTGAAGTCGGTGGTGATCTGCGGATGCGTGAGCGCCGAGCCGAGCCCCGCGGGATGGGGCGTGCGGGCGAGCGCGCCGTCGGGCGCGACGCGCAGGCTCTCCTTCTCGATGCCGCGCAAGATGCCGCGCAGCATGTCCGGCGCCAGCGCACTCAGCCGGTCCTGGAGGCGGGGCAAGCGCCTTCTCCTTTCCTGTCGAGGGGGGCTAGGGTACCAGAGGTGCGCTAGAATTCTGCGAACCGATAGCCATGCCCGCGACCCTGCAATTGAAGCCGCTGCATCCGCTGTTCGCCGCGGAGGCGGGCGGCATCGACCTGCGCGAGCCGCTCGATGCCGCGACGGCGCGCGACATCGAGGCGGCGATGGATCGCTACGCGGTGCTCGTGTTCCGCGATCAGCCGCTCACCGAGGACCAGCAGATCGCTTTCTCGGCGAACTTCGGCCGGCTCGACCAGGGCCTCAAGAAGGGGCGCAAGCTGCCGACGCGCAACGCGCGCGACGAGATCATCGACATCTCCAACGTCGACGCCGAGGGCAGGGTGTTCGAGCGCGGCCACGCGAAGATCATCAGCAACCTCGCCAACCAGCTCTGGCACAGTGACAGCTCGTTCCAGAGCATGGTGGCGAAATACTCGATGCTGGCGGCGGTCGTGGTGCCCGCCGCCGGAGGCCAGACCGAGTACGCCGACCTGCGCGCGGCCTACGACGCGCTGCCTGCCGACCTGAAGCAGGCGATCGAGGGCGAAGTGGCCGAGCACGCCGCGTTCTATACGCGCATGTGGCTCGGCGACCAGGGCATCACCGAGGAGCAGCTGCGCACCTTCCCGCCCGTCGAGTGGCCGCTCGCGCGCATCCACCCTGGCTCGAAACGAAAGGTCCTGTTCGTCGGCGCGCACTGCACGCGCATCCCCGGCATGACGCTCGCCGAGGGCCGCATGCTGCTCGCCGAGCTGCTCGAGCACGCGACGCAGCGCGAGTTCGTCTATCGCCACGCGTGGCGCGTGGGCGACTTCGTGATGTGGGACAACCGCGCCACGATCCACCGCGGCCGGCGCTTTGAGCTGTCGGCGCCGCGCGAGCTGCGCCGCACCACCACCGAAGACGCGTTGCCCCTCGCCGCGCGTTAGCGACCGTAATACCCGGGGGGCGGGGGGGGCGGCGGGGCCGAGTAGTAGGAGGAGCGGCGGCGCTGCACCGGCTGCGAGGCCATCGCCACCTTGTGGCCCTTGGCGTACATGCACTGCTGGTAGCCCATGTCGTAGCGCTGCTGCAGCGTGTACGCCGAGGCGTTCGCCGCGCCGGCACCCGCGGCCGAGCCGAACAGCAAGCCCGTGCCGGCGCCGACCGCGGCACCCTCGTGACCGCCGATCAGCGCGCCGGCGGCGGCGCCCACCACGGTGCCGATCGCCGCGCTCTGCACGCCGCTATCGACCTGCGCCTGCGCGGGCGTGGCGCCGCCGATCTGGCCGCTGGCGAACTGGCGGCACTCGTAGTCGTCGGCGCGGAACTGGTCGAAGCTCTTGCCCTCGCCGGGCAGCACCATGACGCTCGGCCCGCTCGGCGGAACGACGGCGCATGCGCCGAGCGAGAGCGCCGCGGCGACGACGGATGCGAGAGCGATGCGTTTCATGGGTTGCCTCCTCCGCGAATTACTGCGGCGGCTCGGGCGACACGCGCTGCCAGCCGCCAGGGCACTGCTTGACGTAGGGATAGTAAGTCTTCGATTCCGGGCAGTAGTACCAGTAAGCCGATGCGGGCGGGGCCTCCGGCGCGGCGTCCTGACGCTCGACGTACACGGGCGGCGAAGAAGGCGCGACGACGCTCGGCGGGTAGTAGTAGGGCGACGGGTAGTACGCGGGCGGGTAGTAGTAGGGATAGCCGAACGGCACGCCCATGTAGAAACCGAAGTGCGCGTGGCCGTGGTCGGCGAATGCCGTGCCGCTCAGCGCGGCGCCCAGCATCAGCGCGGCCAGGAGCGAAAGTCGCTTTTTCATCGCCGTCTTGTCCCGATCATTGCATTGCTACCTTACTCCCGCCGCTTGCCGCCGGACGGGCCGTTTGGTAACAAATTGTTCCCGTCCCCCGGCGGCGCGGGCCGCCGCAGAAACATTCTGTTACATCGGGTCGTCGACGCCTTGAGCGCCCCGGCTTTGCCCCGGGTGCCCGAGGGCTGGGAGCGGCGCCGCTAGTCTTTGCGCGCCGGCGCCCCGCCGCGGTGCCTGCCGGCGTACAGGGCGACCTGCATGACGGCGAAGATGACGAGGAAGGCGGCGACGCCGACGATGTAGTCGTCGATGGCGAGATGGCTCATGGCGCGCGGATCCGTTGGTTCGTGTCGGGAAGCGCGCATGGTGCGCCGCGTATCTGAAGCCAGGCTTAAGATCGCGGTTTTGTCGCGTCAGGGAGCCCAGAATGACGAAGGAAGAGCTGCAGTCGATGCCCCGGCGGGCGCTGTTCGCGGCGGGGGAACTCACCGCGCGCGTGATCGCGGAGAAACAGGGGCCGGTCGGCTGGCTGGTGTTCAACAACCCGGAGCGCAGGAACGCCGTGTCGGTCGACATGTGGGAGGCGATCCCGCGGGTGCTCGACCGGTTCGAGTCCGATTCCGAGGTGCGCCTGGTCGTGCTCGCCGGCGCCGGCGACAAGGCCTTCGTCTCGGGCGCCGACATCTCGCAGTTCGAAAGCCGGCGCTCGGCGCCCGAGGCGGTGCAGCACTACGAGGAGATCGCCGAGGGCGCGCAGCGGCGCCTGCAGAACTGCGACAAGCCGGTGCTGGCGGTGATTCGCGGCTACTGCCTGGGCGCCGGCGTCAACATCGCGCTCACCTGCGACCTGAGGATCGCCTCCGACGATGCGCGCTTCGGCGTGCCGGCGGCGAAGATGGGGCTCGGCTACCGCGCGTCCTCGACCAAGAACATGGTCGACACCATCGGCCCGGCCAACACGCGCGAAATGCTGATCACGGCGCGCCAGTTCAGCGCCGCCGAGGCGCGGGCGATGGGACTGGTGCAGCGCGTGGTGCCCGCCGCCGCGCTCGAAGCCGAGGCGCTCGAGACCTGCGCCGGGATCGCCTCCAATGCCCCGATCACCATGCGCACCGCGAAGCGCATCGTCCGAGAGCTGCTCAAGACGCCGGGCTCGTTCGACGAGGCGGCGTGCAAGGCTTTCGTCAGGGAGTGCTTCGACAGCAGCGACTACAAGGAAGGGCGGAGCGCGTTCATGGAGAAGCGCAAGCCCGTGTTCCAGGGGCGCTGAGGCGCTAGGGCAGGCGCACCACGATCTTGCCCACCTGGGCGTCCGATTCCATGTAGGCCTTGGCCGCCGGCAGCGCGTCGAAATCGAACACGCGGTCGATCAACGGCGTGATGCGCCCGTCGGCGATCGCCGGCAGCAGGTCGGCGACGAAGCCGCGCACCGTCGCGGCGCGCTGCTCGGCGTTGCGCAGCTTGTTCGACACGCCGAACAGCACCAGGCGCTTCGCGTGCAGCGCGTCGAGGTCGATCTCGCTTTTCAGCACGCCGTCGAGGTAGCCCACAGTGGCCAGGCGCCCTTCGAAGGCGAGCGCGCGCACGCATTCCGGGAACATCGTGCCGCCGACCGTGTTGATCGCCAGGTTGGCGCCTTTGCCGCCGGTGGCGCTCATCACCGCGTCGCAGAAGTCGCCCTTGCGCGTCTCGAGCGCGAGGTCGAGGCCGAGCGGCTTGAGCCGCTCGAGCTTGCGCGCCGAGCCCGAGGTGCCGATCACTTTCGCGCCGAGCGCCTTGCCCGCCTGCAGCGCGCCGACGCCGACGCCCGAGGACACGCCGGTGACGAGCAGCCATTCGCCCGTCCGCAGCCGTCCCTGGCCGATCAGCATGTCGTGCACCACCATGAAGACGAGCGGCACCGCCGCAGCCTGCTCCCAGTCGAGCCGCGCCGGGATGACGATCGCTTCGCGCGCGTCCATCAGCGCGTACTCGGCGAAGGCGCCGGCGGCGCGCCCCATCACGCGCTCCCCGGGAGCGAAGCCCGAAACGCCGGCGCCGAGCGCGGCCACCTCGCCCGCCGCTTCGCCGCCGGCGGGCTTGGGCGCCGGCGCCTTGGCGTGTAGCCCGAGCCCGGCGATGAATTCGCCGCGGTTGAGTCCCGCGGCGCGCACCCGTATGAGGATCTGGCCGGGCCCGGGACTCGGCCGGTCGATCTCGCGCGCCTCGAGCCGCGTGCGCCCGGGCTCGGCGTGGATCCAGAACGATTTCATGGCGCGCCGAGTGTAATGCATCGCCGGCCTGCCGAAGCCGTCAGGTTCGTGGTTCAATCCGGGCCCATGGACGGTCCACGCCTGATCGACGAGGAGCTCGCCGCGTTCCTGCGGGGCCCGGTGTCGATCAACGTCGCTTCGTGCGCCGCCGGCAACCTGCCGGTACTGGTGCGCTGCTCGGGCTGCCGCGTTGCGCCGGACCGGCGGCGCGTCACGCTGTTCCTGGCGCGCTCGAAGTCGCAGACGGTGATCGAGGCGCTGCGCGCGACGCGCGTCGTGGCGGCGGTGTTCACCCTGCCGAGCAGCCACCGCTCGGTGCAGTTGAAGGGCACCGACGCCGAGGTCGGGCCGCCCGCCGCGGGCGATTTCGAGGCGGCCGAGCGCTACATCGAGGCTTTCGCCCGCGAGATCGACCCTCTCGGCTACCGCCCCGACATGGGGCGCGCGTTGCTTTGGCTGGATGCCGCCGACCTCGTCGCGCTGACGTTCACGCCGTCGGCCGCGTTCATGCAGACGCCGGGGCCGGGAGCCGGAGCGCCGCTGCGCGCCGTCGCGCCATGATCACCGTCGACTCGATCCGCGATTGCCTGGAGGGCTCGATACCCGCCACGGTCGCCACCTGCGCCGCCGACGGCACGCCGAACGTGAGTCAGGTGTCGCAGGTGCACTACGTCGACGAGGCGCACGTCGCGCTGTCGTTCCAGTTCTTCAACAAGACGCGCGAGAACGTGCTCGCCAACCCGCGCGCCGCGGTCGCGGTGATCGACCCGATCACCGCGGTGCAGTACCGCTTGGCGCTCGAGTACCTGCGCACCGAGACCGAGGGTCCGCTGTTCGAGCGCATGAAGGCCAAGCTCGCCGGGATCGCCTCGCACAGCGGCATGAGCGGCGTGTTCCGCCTGCGCGGCGCGGACGTCTACCGCGTGCTCGGCATCGAGCGCCTGCCGGGCAAAGAGGTGCCGGCGCAGCCGAAGCGCAGCCTCCTCGCTGCGCTGCGCAGCTGCAGCGAGCGGCTCATCCAGTGCAACGACCTGGGACGGCTGCTCGACGAGCTGCTCGTGTGCCTGGACGAGGTCTTCGGCATCGGCCACGCGATGGTGCTGGTGCCGGACGGCGCCGGCAAGCGCCTGTACACCGTGGCGAGCCGCGGCTATCTCGCCTCCGGGGTCGGCTCGGAGATCCCGATGGGCTGCGGCGTCATCGGGGTGGCGGCGCGCGAGCGCACCCCGATCCGCATCTCGCACATGACTTCCGACTATGCCTACGGACAGGCGATCCGCGCGCGCGCCGCGCAGGAGGGCCTGGCCGACATGCTGGAGACCATGATCCCGCTTCCCGGCCTGCCCGATGCGTGCAGCCAGCTCGCCGTGCCGGTGATCACCGGCGGGCGGCTGCTCGGCGTGCTGTACGTCGAGAGCGCCGAGGAATTGCGCTTCGGCTACGACGACGAGGACGCGCTGGTCGCGCTCGCGACGCAGACCGGCATGGTGGTGCGGTTGCTGCAGGAGGCGGCCGAGAGCCACGAGGAGGCGCCGGCCGCGGGGACGCGCGCGCAGCCGCCGGGGGGCACGCCGGTGCCGATCCGCCACTACGCCGCCGACGGCAGCGTGTTCATCGGCGACGACTACCTGATCAAGGGCGTCGCGGGCGCGATCTTCTGCAAGCTGCTGCGCGACTACAGCGGCGCGCAGCGCACCGAGTTCACGAACCGCGAGCTGCGGCTCGATGCCTCGATCCGGCTGCCCGACATCAGCGACAACCTCGAGGCGCGGCTGATCCTGCTCGCGCGCCGGCTCGCCGAACGCTGCGAGTTCCTGCGCATCGAGAAGACGGGGCGCGGCCGCTTCCGGCTGAACGTCGCGCGCCCCTTCAAGCTGGTCGAGATCCCGGCCTAGGCGCCCGGCGGCGTCGGCCCGAGCGCCGCGCCGAGCTTGTACCAGTCGCGCTCGCTCAGACGTTCTTTCAGCATCGCCATCAGCCCGGCGATCGCCTCGGCGGGCGCGCCGCGCTGCATTTCGGTGAGCTGCGCCGCGCGGTCGCTGGCGGTCATCGCCGGCAGCATCCAGCGCCCGACGAGCGCCATCTGCTCGGGCGCGATCGAGGCGAGGATCGCGCGGTGGATCGCGGCCAGCTCGGCGTCGTCGTAGTCTTCCCACAGCACCGCGTTGTTGCCGGTTTCCTCGGCATGCATGTGCTCGAAGTTCTCGGCCACGAACAGCGCGAGCGCCCGGTACAGGGCGAGCGCCGCGGCGTCACGTTCGGCACCCGCGGCGCGCGCGACCTCGCGCGCGGCGGCCTCGAGCGCCTCGAGCGAGCGCAGGTGATGCAGGTGCTCGAGGGCGATCGTCGCCGTCGAGCCGGGGCGGCGCGCTTCCATCGCCGCGTGCACGAACGAATTCTCCTTCTCGAGGTGCAGGCGGCACAGGCCGAGCAGCGCACGCAGCTCGCCGAGCGCCTCCTCGGTCTCGCAGTCGTCCCGGGCGTCCAGGCGGCCGAGCTTCTCCAGCGTGTGCATCATGAAGCTGCGCAGGCCCTTGTGGATCTGCAGGTACAGGTCCAGCCGGCCTGCGGCGACTTCCCGGCGGGGTTTGAGCTGAACTACGGTTTGTGCCATGACGACCTCCCGAAAGTTGATGCGGCGAGTCTATGCGGGGGGCGCAAGCGGCGTTGCTAAATGCTGCCTAAGCAAACCCTAAGAATTCCTTAAGCGGGCTCGCCGGGGTGGTTGACGCCGGGCGGGCGGGAAGCGCAGCATGCGCTGGCGCGGATCCTGGAGGAGGAGACCATGAAACCCGAATTGACGTTGCTGGTGTGGGCCGTGTTGCTGGCGTTCGTGCAGGTGCTGGTCGCGGTGCAGGGAGCCATGATGCAGGTGGGCCTGCCGACGCTCGTCGGCAACCGCGAGAAATTCCCGGAGCTGACCGGCTGGGCCGGGCGCGCGACGCGCGCGCATCGCAACATGGTGCACAACCTGCTCCTGTTCGCCGCGCTGGTGCTGGTGGCCGTGGTGGCCGACAGGACCAATGGCATGACGCTGCTCGGCGCGCAGATCTTCTTCTGGGCGCGGCTCGTCTACGCGATCGTGTATCTGGTCGGCCTGCCCTGGGTGCGCACCGGGGTGTGGGGTGTCTCGGTGGTCGGCCTGGCGCTGATCTTCGTGCAGCTGGTGTAGGCGGCGGCGATTCAGAGTCAGCGGGCCCTTACGCCGCGTGGCCATCGACAAGCGTAGGGGCCTGCGCTTCGCGCGGCGCCTGTACCTGCCGCGCGTCATCGGCACGGCGCTGGGCTTCATCGCCGTCGCCTCGGTGCTGTACCAGAACGACGCCAACCTCGCGATCTGGGCCGGCCTCGCGGCGAGCTCGTTCGTCTGGCCGCATGTCGCGTACGCACTTGCCAGGTACAGCCCCGATCCTTACCGCTACGAGCTCGTCAACCTGACCGTCGACTCGGCGTTCGGCGGCGTCTGGGTCGCGCTGATGTCGTTCAACCTGCTGCCGAGCGTGCTGTTCGTGACCATGCTGAGCATGGACAAGATCAGCCTGGGCGGCGCGCGGCTGCTGGCGCGCACCGCCACCGCCCAAATGCTGGCCTGCGGCGCGGCGGTGCTGATGTTCGGTTTCGATTTCCGGCCGGAGACGACCATGCTCAACGTGATCGCCTGCCTGCCGCTGCTGGTCGTCTACCCGATCCTGGTGGGCGTCGTGACCTACCAGCTGTCGGGCAGGGTGCGCGAGCAGAACCGCCAGCTGGCGAAGCTCAGCCGCACCGACGGCCTCTCGACGCTGCTCAACCGCACCGCGTGGGAGGAGGTCGCGGCGACCGAATTCCGGCGCCACCGGCGCGGCGGCCACCCGGTGAGCCTGCTGATGCTCGACATCGACCACTTCAAGCGCATCAACGACAGCTTCGGGCATCCCGCCGGCGACGAGGTGATCCGCGGCATCGGCGCGCTGCTGCGCCTGAGCATGCGCGAGTTCGACGTCGCGGGGCGCTACGGCGGCGAGGAATTCGGCATCATCCTGCCCGAGACCGGCTTCGCGGGAGCCAAGGTGATCGCCGAGCGCATCCGCAAGGCGATCGAGGCGGCGGTGATGGTGGAATCCGAGGACATCCGCTGCACCGTCAGCATCGGCGCCGCCACGGCGGACCAGGGGACCGCCGACCACGGCGAATGGATCGCGCGCGCCGACCGCGCGCTATACCGGGCCAAGCAGCTGGGCCGCAATCGGACCGTGCAGTTCGAGGAGCTGGAGGACCCGATGCCGGCGGAGGGACAAATATGAGCGCCATGGACTGGGCGGGGATCGCCGCCGATCTGGAGCGACTGTTGAAGCTGCGCGCGATCCCCTTCGGCATGAAGCTCTACGAATCCAGGGAGGCGATGGAAGCGATCCCGAAGATCCGGCGGCCGAAATCGGTGCACACGCTCGACCAGGTCGTGGCGCAGGCCGCGCGCCTGGGGTGGACCGTGGGCGTTACCGGGGAGGACCTGGTCGGCGACCAGTGCCGCTCGGTGGTCGGGCTCGGCGGCCAGGACGAGAAGTGGCGCTCCGGGCAGCACATGGTCGGGGTGTGGTTCGCGACGCTCGAGGACGCCGGCAGGCACCAGGCCGCGATGAACCTCGTGCCGAAGGGAAGGTTCCAGGCGCTGGCGGTGGCGCCGCTGGCGAGCGGGCGCCTCGATCCGCCCGACATCGCCCTGTTCTACGCCACGCCCGGGGCGATGATCTACTTCATCAACGGGCTGCAATGGTCCGGATACAAGCGCTTCGACTGGAGCGTGGTGGGCGAATCGGCCTGCGCCGACTCGTGGGGCCGCGCGCTCAAGACCCGCGAGCCGAGCCTGTCGATCCCGTGCTTCGCCGAGCGGCGCTACGGCGGCGTGCACGACGACGAGATGTTGATGGCGCTGCCGCCCGAGCGCCTGCCCGGCGCCATCGCCGGCATGCAGGCGCTGGCGAAGAACGGCTTTCGCTACCCGTTCCCCCAATACGGCATCCAGCAGGACGTGCGCGCCGGGATGGCGGTGAGCTATCCGGACCGCAAGTAGCGATCGCGCGCGAGGCGATATGCGCCGCATCGTGATGCTCATCGTCTGCGCGCTAGCAGTGCCTGCTGCCGCGGAAAACGCGCGCAACATGGCGCTCGTTGGCGCGCACGACCTGCAGGGACGCGGTGCCTACCAGCCGTTGATCCACGCGCAGGGCGCTCGCTGGATCGCCTACGTCGGGCATCACGGCGGCGCCGCGCGCAACGCGCTCAACGGGCGCAGCGAGCCGAACGGCACCTCGATCCTCGACGTGACGGATCCGCGTGCGCCGCGGCTGCTGGCGCACATTCCGGGCGGCGCCGGCGGCGCGCAGATGGTGCGCGTGTGCGACGGGGCGAGCCTGCCGCGCGGCGATCGGCGCAAGGTCTACCTGCTGCGCAGCTTCGGCCACTCGGCGCATGAGCTGTGGGACGTCAGCATGCCCGAGCGCCCCGAGCGGCTGGTCACTGTCGCCGACGGGCTCGCCGATACGCACAAGAGCTGGTGGGAATGCGACACCGGCATCGCCTATCTCGTCTCGGGCGTGCCCGCCTGGCGCAGCGCACGCGTGGCGCAGGTCTTCGACCTGTCGGACCCGGCCCACCCGCGCCATGTCCGCGAATTCGGCCTGCCGGGGCAGCAGCCGGGCGCGGCCGGCCCGGTGCCCACCGGGCTGCACGGGCCGATCTCGACCGGCACGCAGGGTAACCGCGTGTACTTCGGCTACGGCGTGAACCACGGCGGCGTGCTGCAGATCGTCGATCGGGCGAAGCTCCTCGCGGGTGCGGCCGAGCCGAGCGAAGCGAACCTGCTCGCGCCGCAGGTCGCGCGCTTCGACCTGCCCGCCGATTACGGCGCCCACACCGCGCTGCCGGTGCTCGGCATGCAGATCGGCGGCGCGCGGCGTGACTTCGTGTTCGTGGTGAACGAGGCGATCGTCCCCCACTGCGAAGAGACGCGTCAGAAGGTGTGGGTGATCGAGGTCACCGACGAGCGCCATCCTCGGGCGGTCGCGGACTTCAATGTCCCGGACGGCGACTTCTGCCGTCGCGGGCGCTTCGGCGCGCACGCCTCGAACGAGAACCAGCCGCCGGTATACGCCGGGCGGGTACTGTTCTTCTCGTGGTTCAACGCGGGGGTGCGCGCGGTCGACATCCGCGACCCCTATCACCCGCGCGAGATCGGCTACTTCATCCCCGCGGTCGAGGGCGGGGCGCTCACCAACAACGTCGAGGTCGACGAGCGCGGCTACGTGTACATCGTCGACCGCGCAGGGGCCGGCCTGCACATCCTCGAGCTCACCGGCAGCGCCCGCGCGGTCGCCGACTTGCGCTGAAAGCGCCTAGCGCCAGCCCCGATCGTGCGGGCCGTGGTGGTACCCGCCGTAGCCGAAATGCCGGGGACCGTAACCGTAATGCCAGTGCGTACGGCGGAACTCGCGCCTGTCGTGACGGAATTCGTGCCGGTCTTGGCGGAAATCGCGTCGGTCATGACGCAGCTCGTGCCGGTCCTGCCGCAAATCCCGGCGGTCGCCGCGGGGGTCGTGCGATTGCGCGAACGAAAGGCCGCTCACCGCAAGCATCGCCGCGGTCACTGCCAGATACGTCGTCTTCCTGAACATGTCGCTTCTCCTGTGTCGTTGAGTGGATTGCTGCAAGCCCATTCAACGCGCAAGGCGCGCGCGCATCCTCGACAGTCTGTAACGGGATGTAAGCGTGAAGCGGTGCCGTTCCCGGCTAGCGCTCACGCCAGCACGAAGCCCTCGTAGCCGCGCGCCGCGACTTCTTCGCACTTCTTCACGTAGGACGGAAAGCCGAGCAGCGGCATGAACACGCGCGGCTTGCCCGGGACGTTCGCGCCGATGTACCACGAGTTGCACAGCGGATAGACCGTACGGTCGGCGACGGCGTTGACGTGCGCGACCCAGGCGTCCTCGGCCTCCGCGCGAGCCTCGATGGTTCCGTGCCCGTGCGCGCGCAGGTGCGCGATGCAATCGGCGATCCAGTTCACGTGCTGCTCGATCGAGACCAGCATGTTGGTGAGCACCGACGGGCTGCCGGGGCCGGTGATGGTGAACAGGTTCGGAAACCCCGCGACGGCGAGCCCGAGGTAGTTGCGCGGCCCGGCCTCCCAGGCTTCGCGCAGGGCGCGTCTGCCGCGCCCGCGGATGTCGATACGCGCCAGCGTGCCGGTCATGGCGTCGAACCCCGTCGCGAACACGATCGCGTCGAGCGCGTATTCGCGCGCGCCGGCACGCAGCCCGCGCGGCGTGAGCGCCTCAATCGGCGTCGCGCCGATGTCGACCAGATGGACGTTCTCCCGGTTGAAAGTCTCGTAGTACCCGGTGTCGAGGCACAGGCGCTTGCAGCCGATGCGCTGCCTGGGCAACAGGCGCTCGGCGACCGCGGCGTCGCGCACGATCGCGCCGATCTTCTCGCGCACGAATTCGGCCGCCGTTTCGTTCGCCTGCGCATCGAGTATCAGGTCGCCGAACGCGCCGAGGAGGAACAGCCCGCCGTGCCGCCAGCGCTCTTCGAACGCCCGGCGCCGTTCCTCGTGGGTCGCCTCGAGCGCCGAGGCCTCGTTCCTCGGCAGGTTCGAGCCGAAGGCGTTCGGCATCAGGCTGTTGCGCGCGCGAAAGCCCGCGTAGTCGGCCTTGACCCGTGCCTCGTAGGCGGCATCGAGCGGGGCATTCCGGGCGGGCACGGAGTAGGTCGCCGTACGCTGGAAGACGTAGAGCTCGCGCGCTTCCTCCGCGATGAGCGGGATCGACTGCACGGCGGACGACCCGGTGCCGATGACGCCGACCCGCTGGCCGCCGAAGTCGACCTTCTCGTGCGGCCATTCGCCGGTGTGATACACCTCGCCCGCGTAGCGCTCGAGCCCGGGAAGCTGCGGCTTGTTCGGCGAGGACAGGCACCCCGTGGCCATGACGAGGTACTGCGCCGAGGTCTCGGCGCCATCTTCGGTGCGCACGGTCCAACGGCTGGCCGCCTCGTCGAAGCTCGCGGCGACGACCCGGGCGTCGAAGCGGATGTCCGCGCGCAGCCCGAAGCGGTCCGCGACATGATTCGCGTACCGCAGGATCTCGGGCTGCGACGCGAAGCGCTCGCTCCAGCGCCATTCCTGCTGCAGCGCCTCGTCGAACTGGTACGAGTACTCCAGGCTCTCGATGTCGCAGCGCGCTCCGGGGTAGCGGTTCCAGTACCAGGTCCCGCCCACGCCCGATCCGGCCTCGAGCACGCGCGCCGCAAGCCCGAGGCCGCGCGTGCGGTGCAGCATGTACAGGCCGGCGAAGCCCGCGCCGACGATGACGATGTCGAAGTGTTCGGTGCGCTGCCGCTCAGCCGCCGAAGCCATCGGCCACCATCACCTCGATGAGGCGCGGGCCGCCGCTCGCCATCGCCTCGCGTAGCGCAGGGGCGAATTCCTGCGGATCGGTTATGCGCCGCGCCGGCACGCCCATCGACTGCGCGAGGCCGGCAAAGTCGATCGCCGGGTCGCGCATGTCCATGCCGACGAAGCGATCGGTGTTGCGCATCGAGATCAGCCGCTCCTTGAGGATGCGGTAGCTGCGGTTGTTGGTGATGACGTAGGTGATCGGCAGCCCGAGGTGCGCCGCGGTCCACAGCGCCTGGATGCCGTACATGGCGCTGCCGTCGCCGATGATCGCGGCGAGCGGCCGATCCGGCAGCGCGAGGCTCACGCCCACGGCGCCTGCCAGGCCGAAGCCCAGCCCGCCGCTCGCCAGGCCGTAGAAGCAGTGCGGGTCCCCGAGCGGCAGGAACTGCGGCAGCGCGGTCGACGAAGTGAGCGCTTCCTCGACCACCACCGCGTCCGCGGGCAGCGACTCGGCGATGCGCAGCATCAGGTAGCGCGGGTCGATCGGCTTCTCCTCGGCGGCCTCGAGCGCGGCGAGGCGCGCCTTGTCGCGCTGCGCGCTCCAGTTCGCGGGCGCGAGCGCGGTGAGGCGCCCCGCGGCCTGCTTCGCCTGCTCGGCGCCGCGGCGCGCGCGCAGCAGCGGCAGCAGCGCGCGCAGGGTTTCTCTTACGTTCGCCTGCAGCGCGAATTCGGTGGCGTTGTTCTTGCCGAGCTCCCAGTCGCGCTCGCTCACGTGTACCACCGCCATGTGCGGCGGCAGGGGGTCGATCGGGCTGTACACCGACATGCGCAGCAGGTCCGCGCCCAGGCACAGCATCAGGTCGTAGGGCTCGAGCGTCGCGCGCACCTGCTTCTGGTTGCGCGTGAGAGCCCCCAGGTAGGCGGGGTGCGCGGTGGGGAACTGCGCCGCGTACGGCACCGGCTGCTGGTAGACGGCCGCGCCGAGCAGCTCGGCGAGCTCGGCGGCTTCGGCGAAGGCGTCGTGGGTCGCCAGCTCCTGGCCGGCGAGGATCACGGGATTGCGCGCGGCGAGCAGGCGCGCCGCCACGCGCGCGAGCGCCTCGTCGGAGGGGCGCGTGCGCGCGTCCACCCGCGTCGGGCGGCCCATGTCGAGCTCCGCCTGCTCTTCCAGGATGTCGCCGGGCAGCGAGATGAACACCGGCCCGGTGGGCGGCGTGAGCGCGAGCTTGGCGGCGCGCCGCACGATGAGCGGCAGGTCCTCGACGCGCGTCACCTCGACGGCCCATTTCACGAACGGCTGCGCCACCGGCACCAGCGGCGCGTACAAGAGCGGCTCGCGCAGGCCGTGGCCCTGCTCCTGCTGGCCCGCGGTGAGAATGATCGGCGAGCCCGAGAACTTGGCGTTGTACAGCGCGCCCATGGCGTTGCCCAGGCCGGGCGCGACGTGCACGTTCGCCGCCGTGAGGCGCTGCGAGGCGCGCGCGTAGCCGTCGGCCATCGCCACCACCACCGCCTCCTGCAGGCCGAGGACGAACTTCAGCTGCGGGAACTGCGGCACCACCTCCATGATCGGCAGCTCGGTGGTGCCGGGGTTGCCGAAGAGGTGCGTCACCCCCTCGTCGACGAGGAGGTGGAGAAAGGCGCTGCGTCCGGTGATGGCGGTCATGTCGTTTCCGAGGTGCCAGGCCGGCGCGAGTATAGCGTCCCGACCGCCCTGTATTATTCGCCCGGGAGAGCGGAGGCGAGCATGGAGACATCGGCCAAGGGGTTGCGCGTGCTGGTCACCGCCGGCGCGGCGGGAATCGGCTTTGCGATCGCGAAGACGTTCGCCGAGCACGGCGCCAGGGTGCATATCTGCGATGTCGACGACCGGGCGCTCGGCGCAGCGAAAAAAGCGCTGCCCGGCGTGACGCAGACCAGGGCCGACGTCGCCAGCCGCGACGACGTCGAGCGGCTGTTCGAGGACGCGCAGCGCGCCCTCGGCGGCCTGGACGTGCTGGTCAACAACGCGGGCATCGCCGGGCCGACGGCGAAGGTCGAGGACATCGAGCCCCAGGACTGGGAGCGCTGCATCGCCGTCGACCTGAACGGCATGTTCTACTGCACGCGGCGCGCGATGCCGCTCATCAAGGCCGCCGGCGGCGGCAGCATCGTCAACCTGTCCTCGATCGCCGGGCGCCTGGGCTTCCCGCTGCGCACGCCCTACGCGGCGGCGAAGTGGGCGGTGGTCGGCTTCACGCAGAGCCTCGCGGCCGAGGCCGGCCCGGACGGGGTGCGGGTCAACTGCATCCAGCCCGGCGTGGTCGAGGGCGATCGCGTCGAGCGCGTGATCGAGGCGAAGTCGAAGGGCCTGGGAATCAGCAAGGACGAGATGCGCCGGAGGCTGCTGGAGAGCGTCAGCCTGCGCACCATGGTCTCGGCCCAGGACGTGGCGAACACGGTGCTGTTCCTCGGCACCGACGCGGGCAGGCACATCAGCGGGCAGTCGATCTCGGTGTGCGGCGGGGTGCGTTACATGGTATAGGGACAACAAGAAGAGGACGGGAGGATTAAATGGCTGCAGCCCAGGGCAAGGTCATCATCACCTGCGCGATCACCGGCTCCATCCACACGCCGAGCATGTCGCCGCACCTGCCGATCACTCCCGAGGAGATCGCCGAGGCGGCGGTCGGCGCGGCGCAGGCGGGTGCGGCGATCGTCCACCTGCACGCGAGGGTGCCCGAGGACGGGCGGCCGACGCAGGATCCTGAGGTGTTCATGCAGTTCCTGCCGCTCATCAAGGCGAACTCCGACGTGGTGATCAACCTGACCACGGGAGGCGCGCCCACCATGACGGTCGACGAGCGCCTGCAGCCGGCGCTCAAGCTCAAGCCCGAGGTCGCCTCGCTCAACATGGGGTCGATGAATTTCGGCCTGTTCGAGATGCTGGGGCGCTACAAGGAGTTCGAGCACGACTGGGAGAAGCCCTACCTCGCCGAGAGCGACGACCGCATCTTCAAGAACACCTTCAAGGACATCGCCCACATCCTGCGCTCGTGCAACGACAACATGACGCGCTTCGAGATCGAGTGCTACGACATCGGGCACCTGTACACCGCGGCGCACTTCCTCGACCGCGGGCTGCTCAAGCCGCCGCTGTTCATCCAGTCGGTGTTCGGCATCCGTGGCGGCATCGGGCCGCACGCGGAGGACGTGCTGCACATGAAGCGCACCGCGGATCGCCTGTTCGGCGACGCCTACCTCTGGTCGGTGCTCGGCGCCGGGCGCAACCAGATGCAGATCGCGGCGCTCTCGGCGGTGATGGGCGGCAACGTGCGCGTCGGGCTGGAGGACAGCCTGTGGATCGGCAAGGGCCAGCTCGCGCGCTCGAATTCCGAGCAGGTGATGAAGGTGCGCCGCATCCTCGAGGAGCTCGGCCTGGTGATCGCGACACCGGACGATGCGCGCCAGATGCTCAAGCTGAAAGGCGGCAACAACGTCCATTTCTAGCGCCGTAGCCGGCTGGCTGCAGCGCAACGTCCTCGAGCTGGGGCGCGAGCTGCGCTGGTCGTACCTGCCGCCGCTCATGGTGTACGTCGCGGCGGGCATCTCCGGCCTCACCGGCATCGTCGGTACCTTCTTCGTCAAGGAGTACCTGGGCCTGTCGGCGGCTTTTCTCGCCGCGCTCGGTTTCTGGGCGGGCATCCCGTGGGCGCTGAAGATGCCCGTGGGGCACCTGGTCGACCTCATCTGGCGCTGGAAGGCCTGGCTGGTGTACGCCGGCGCGGCGCTGATCGCCGCGAGCCTGCTGATCATGGTCGGGCTGATCGAGCACACCGCGGCGATGCGCGCCGTGATGCCCGTGGCGCACTGGTACGTGCTCGCGACACTGCTCGCGCCCACCGGCTACATGGTGCAGGACGCGGTTGCCGACGCCATGACGGTCGAGGCGGTGCCGCGCGTGGACGCCGCCGGCCGGCCCTACGACGCCGGCGAGCGCAAGCTCATGCACACCACCATGCAGACGCTGGGACGCGTCGCCATCATCGGCGGCAGCGTGCTGGTGGCGCTCGCCAATGTGGCGCTGTTCCAGGGGGCCGACGGGCTGCCGCAGGCGCAGAAGGCCGCGCTCTACGCCGACATCTACGAGCTGGCGCTCCTCATCCCCGCGGTGTCGCTGCTCGGCGTGGCGCTCGCCGGCGTGCTGCGGCGCAGGCAGCGGGCGCGCCTGCGCGCCCAGGGGTATGGCGAGGCCGAGATCGAGCGGCTGCTCGCGGTGCACGGCGAGGAGAAGACGGCGCCCAACTGGTGGGTGCTCGGCGGCAGCCTGGTGTTCGTCGCCGTCACCATCGCGGTCGGCCTGTCGCCGCTGCGCTACGGCCAGGAGCTCATCTTCGCGGGCTCGCTCGGCGTGCTGTTGTTTCTGCTCTGGCGGCTGGCAAGGGAGCTCGAGCCCGCCTCGCGCGAGGTGCTGGTCGCCACGGCGCTGGTGTTGTTCGTCTACCGCGCGGTGCCCGGTCCCGGCGCGGGCTCGACCTGGTGGATGATCGACCGGCTCAAGTTCGACCAGGCGTTCCTCGCCGAGCTGTCGCTGATCGCCTCGGCGCTGACGCTCGCGGGCATGTTCGTCTTCCGCCGCTACATGGCGGAGAAGTCGATCTCGCAGATCATCGTCATGCTGACCTTCGCCGGGACCGCGCTCGGGCTGCCGATCGTCGGCATGTACTACGGCCTGCACCACTGGACCGCTGCGCATACCGGAGGCATCGTCGACGCGCGCTTCATCGCGCTGGTGGACACCGCGCTCGAGTCGCCGCTCGGGCAGATCGCCATGATCCCGATGCTCGCCTGGATCGCCAACTCCGCGCCGCCGCAGCTCAAGGCGACCTACTTCGCGGTAATGGCTTCGTTTACCAACCTCGCGCTGTCGGCCGCGCAGCTCGGCACCGAGTACCTCAACGAGATCTTCATCGTGACGCGCGAGGTACGGAACCACGCGACCGGCGCGATCCTGGTGCCCGCCGACTACACCGAGCTGGGCGAGCTTCTGATCGCGGCGACCCTGATCGGGCTCGCGCTGCCGCTCGTCGCCGTGGGAATCGTTAAACTCGCGAAATTGCGCACCGCCTAGGGCCTGGCATGAAGCTCGCCATACTCGACGATTACCAGCGCATCGCCCTCGCATCCGCCGACTGGGAGCGGCTGCGCCGACGCGGGATCGAGATCACCGCGTTCCACGAGCCCTTCGCCTCGACCGAGGAGGCCGCGGCGCGGCTCGCGCCGTTCGACATCGTGTGCCTGATGCGCGAGCGCACGCCCTTTCCGCGCGCGCTCATCGAGCGCCTGCCGCGGCTGAAGCTCGTGACTCTCACCGGCGTGCGCTCGCCGAGCCTGGACGCAAGCGCCTGCGCCGAGCGCGGCATCCCGGTGAGCCATACGCGCGCCGGCAACAGCGGCGCCTCGACCTCGGAGCTCGCCTGGGGTCTTATCATCGCCGCGGCGCGCGACCTCGCCAGGGCCGAGCGCGGCATGCGCGCGGGCCGCTGGCACGAGGGGCTCGCGGGCGGCGCGATGCTCGAAGGCAAGCGCCTGGGCCTGATCGGTCTGGGCAAGCTCGGCAGCCGGGTGGCGCGCGTAGGCAGCGCCTTCGGCATGGACGTGGTCGCCTGGAGCGAGAATCTGACGCAGGAGCGCGCGATCTCTTCGGGCGCGCTGTACCTGCCGAAGGACGAGCTGCTCGCGAGCGCGGACGTGATCAGCATCCATCTCGTGCTGAGCGAGCGCACGCGAGGCGTGATCGGCGCCGCCGAGTTCGCGAAAATGAAGCGCGGCGCGATCCTGGTGAACACCTCGCGCGGGCCGATTGTCGACGAGGCGGCGATGATCGACGCGCTGAAGAGCGGCCGGCTGGGCCACGCCGCGCTCGACGTCTACGACCGCGAGCCGCTGCCCGCCGGGCACCCGTTGCGCGCGCTCGAGAACGTCACGCTCAGCCCGCACCTCGGCTACGTCACCGCGGAGGGCTTTCGCATGTTCTACGAGGACACGGTCGAGAACGTCGAGGCCTGGCTCGACGGCAAGCCGCTGCGCCTGCTCAACCCCGAGGCGCTGAAGTGAGCGTCACCCGGCTTTGCCTGGTGCGGCACGGCGAGACCGCCTGGAACGCCGAGGGGCGCGTGCAGGGGCAGCTCGACGTGCCGCTCAGCGCCGTCGGGCTTGCGCAGGCGCGCGCCGTGGCTGCCGCGCTGGCCGGCGAATCCTTCGGCGCGATCTACGCGAGCGACCTCGCGCGCGTGCGCCAGACCGCCGAGCCTGCGGCCGCCCGCCTGGGGCTCGGCGTGCGGCTCGAGCGCGCGCTGCGCGAGCGGCACTACGGCATGTTCGAGCGCCTCACCTACGTCGAGGTGAAGGAGCGCTACCCGGCGGAGTACGCGCGCTTCCGCGACAAGGACCTGGATTTCGATTTCGTCAGCGGCGAGAGCCTCAGGGCGTTCGCCGAGCGAGCGCTCGCCTGCGTCGCGGCGCTCGTCGAGCGCCACGCGGGCGAGAGCATCCTGGTGTTCACGCACGGCGGCGTGCTCGAGATGGTGTACCGCCACGCCACCGGCCGCGGGCTGTCCTCGGCGCGCGACTTCGAGATCCCGAACGCGGCGCTCAACCGCATCGAGGTCGCGGGCGGCGCGTGGCGCGTGGCGGCCTGGGCCGAGGTTTCGCATCTGGAGGGCGCGCTGGACGACCTGCCGGGCTGAATGCGCCGCATCGGTTACACTTCGCGGCGCGCCGCACCGACCATGCTCAGATCCGCCGCCCTCGCGCTTTGCCTTTCTCTCGTCTCGGCCTCGGCCGCGGCCACCAGCGATCCGCTGGTGGGGCTGCTCGAAGGCGCGGGCAGCGCGGGGCTCGGCGCCGCGGTGCGCATCGAGCGCTCGATGTACAAGGATGTCGGCGTGCGCTACGACCTGCTGCCGCTGCTGCTCTATGAGAGCACGTACGTCTACCTGCACGGCTACCGGCTCGGCGTGAAGCTCTACGACCAGCCCGAGCAGACCCTGGACGTATTCTTCTCGCACCGCTTCGAGGGCTTTCCCTACGACGATCCGCCCGCGAGCCTCGCCGGCATGGCGGGGCGCGACACGGGCACCGACCTCGGCGTGAGCTACGAGCGGCGCGGCGACTGGGGCGCGGTGTTCGGCGAGCTGCTGCACGACGTCTCGGGCGCCTCGAGCGGCAGCGAGGCGCGCCTCGGCTACTTCTACGAGCACAAGCGCAACGGCCTGCGCCTGCGGCCGTACGCGACGCTGTCGTGGCGCGACGCGACGCTGAACAACTATTACTACGGCGTGCTGCCCGGCGAGGCGACGGCCACGCGGCCGGCCTACGAGCCGGGTAGCGGCACCAACCTGGAGCTCGGCGTCTACGGCGACTATCGCCTGAGCGCGCGCTGGCGGCTGCTCGGCGGGCTGTCGGTGGAGCAATGGTCCAAGGGCGTGAGCGACAGCCCGATCGTCGCGAGCGGCACGCAGCTGAAGGGCCTGGTCGGCTTCGCCTACGACCTGTCGCCCGAAAAGGGCGCGTGGAAGGAAAAAGATCGGCCGCTGTACGCCAAGCTGATGTACGGCAGGTCGACCGACTGCAACCTGCTGCCGGTGATGGCGCTGCAGTGCACCTCGACCTCGACGGCCGACGACACGAGCATCGCCGGGGCCGAGCTCGGGCGTCCCTTCATCGAGCGACTGAACGGCTGGCCGGTCGACATCGTCGGCTACGCCGGCACGATCTACCACGACGAAAACGGCCTGCAGCCGAACTCCTGGGAGGTGCATGCCGACATGAAGGCGTTCTACTACGGCTTTCCCTGGGACGAACACGTGCGCACCCGCATCGGCTTCGGCTTCGGGCTGTCCTACGCCTTCAGCATCCCGTACGTCGAGGCGCGCGACCAGGCCGAGCGTGGGCGCAACACCTCGAAGCTTCTCGTCTACCTCGATCCGAGCATCGACGTGAGCGTCGGCGACATATTCGGCGTACGTTCGCTGCGCCAGACGTATTTCGGCGTGGGCGCTTCGCACCGCTCGGGCATCTTCGGCGCCTCGCAGCTGCTCGGCAACGTCGACGGCGGATCGAACTACATCTACACCTACGTCGAATGGGCGATGTAGGCGTGCACCGCCTGGTTGAAGCGCTCCGGGAACTCGAGGTGAGGCAGGTGGCCGCAGCCCGGGAACAGCTCGAGCACGGCGTGGCGCGCCGCGGCGGCCAGCGGCTTGGCGTTGGCCTCCGGCGGGGTCCTGCTGTCGGCGCTGCCGACGATCAATAGCACCGGGCAATCGAGGCCCCGTATCATCGCCACGCCGTCGCTGTTGCCGAGCACGTGCACGGCCTGCGCGTAGCCGGCGACGTTCAGGCTTTCGCCCGAGTCGCGCACCCAGCCGAGCACCTCCTCGCGCGTGCCGGGCGCGACCAGCTGCGCGGCGTCCTGCTCGCGCATCGCCTTGGGGCCGAGCGTGCGGATCCGTGCGATGCGCTCCGCGATGCGCCCGGCGCGCTCCCCGGGCGGCTGCGCGCCCCAGCCCGCGGCCGGCCCGCCGAGCACCATGGCGCGCACGCGCTTCGGGAACAGCGCGGCATAAGCGATCGCGATCAGCGTGCCCCAGGAATTGGTCACCAGGAACGCCTGCGCCACGCCCAGCGCGTCGAGCAGCTGCCCGAGCGCACGCGCGTAGTCCCCGGCCTCGGGCACTTCGCGCGCCAGCGGCGCGCTGTCGGCGTAGCCCGGCGCGTCCCACGCGATCACGCGGTAATGCTCGCCCAGCGGGCCGAACTGCAGCCGCCATCCGGCCGATGTCGAGCCGATGCCGTGCAGCAGCACCACGGCGGGCGCTTCGCGCCGGCCGGTTTCGCGGTAGCCGATGCCGGCCGCCTTTTGCAGGGGTGGGAGCATGCGCGCGCCTGGTGGACTAGAAGTACGAAGTGTAGAGCAGCAGCGCGATGGCGGTGCCCATGGTGAAGGTGGCGAGCCAGCCGAGGCGCTTGAGGCGCGGGCTGATCACGAACGGCCCCATCGCCTCGCGGCGCGCGGCGAGCAGCATCATGACGATCATGATCGGCAGCGCCACGATGCCGTTGATCACCGCGCTCCAGAACAGCGCCTTGACGGGGTCGAGCGGCGCGAAATCGATGCCGGCGCCGATCAATATCGCCGCCACGATGATCGCGTAGAAGCCGCGCGCCTCGAGCGGCTTGAGCGCCAGGCCGGAGCGCCACTGCAGCGTCTCGGCCGCGGCATAGGCCGCCGAGCCGGCGAGTACCGGGATCGCGAGCATGCCGGTGCCGATGATGCCCGCGGCGAACAGCACGAACGCGAATTCGCCGGCGATCGGGCGTAACGCCTCGGCCGCCTGGCTGGAGCTTTCGATCTCGGTGATGCCGGCGCGGTGCAGGGTGACCGCCGTGGTGAGCATGATGAAGTACGCCACGAGATTGGAGAACCCCATGCCGAGATAGGTGTCGACCTTGATGCGATGCAGCTGCTCGCGCGCGCGCTCGATGGCGAGCGGCCCATGGAATCCCGCGGCCTTTTGCTCCTCGACCTCCTGCGCGGCCTGCCAGAAGAAGAGGTACGGGCTGATGGTGGTGCCGAAGATGGCAACCACCACCAGCACGTAGCCGCGGGTCAGGCTGATGCTCGGCCACAGCGTGCCGGCGACCACTTCGCGCCAGGGGATGTGCACCACGAACACGGTGCCGACGTAGGCGAACAGCGCTGTCACCAGCCACTTGAGCAGCGGCGCGTAGCGCGGGTAGGGCATCAGCACCTGCAGCAGCGCCGAGAGGCTTCCGAACAGCACCACGTAGGCGAGCGTGCGCCCGCCGATCAGCAGGCGCAGGGCTTCGCCCATGGCGCCAAGGTCGGCCGCGATGTTGATCGTGTTGGCGATCAGCAGCAGGACCACCAGCGGATGCAGGACCCAGCGCGGGTACAGTCGCAGGATGTTGGCGGCCACGCCGCGGCCGGTGACGCAGCCGATGCGCGCGCTGACCATCTGAATTCCGACCATCAGCGGATAGGTGAAAAGCAGCGTCCATAACGTACCGAAGCCGAATTGCGCTCCGGCCTGAGAGTACGTGCCGATGCCGCTCGGATCGTCGTCGGCTGCGCCGGTGATCAGACCCGGGCCGAGCTTCTTCAGCCACAAGCGCAGGTCAGCCGGCTTCATGCGGCGGGCGGCGGCTCGTCCATAAGCGCCACCTGCTCGCGCAGCTCGAGGATGCGGTCCTGCCAGTAGCGCTGCGTGTTGAACCACGGAAACGCCGCGGGGAACGCCGGGTCGTCCCAGCGGCGCGCGATCCATGCCGAGTAGTGCAGCAGGCGCAGGGTGCGCAGCGCCTCGACGAGGTGCAGCTCGCGCCGCTCGAGCGCGAAGAAGCGCTCGTAGCCGTCGAGCACGTGCTTCAGGCTCGTCGCCATCGCGCTGCGCTCGCCGGGCAGCAGCATCCACAGGTCCTGCACCGCCGGCCCGTTGCGTGCGTCGTCGAAATCGACGAAATGGGGGCCGTCGTCGGTCCACAGCACGTTGCCCGCGTGGCAGTCGCCGTGCAGCCGCAGCATGCGCGGCGCGCCGGCGCGCTCGTAGCAGCGCGCCACGCCCTCGAGCGCCAGCGCGGCGACGCTGCGCCAGGACGCGAGCAGGTCCGGCGGGATGAAATCGTGCGCGAGCAGCCAGTCGCGCGGCTCCAGGCCGAAACTCGCGATGTCGAGCGCGGGCCGCTCCTCGAAGCGTCGTAGCGCGCCGACGGCGTGGATGCGCCCGATGAATCGGCCCAGCCACTCGAGCGTCGCGCGATCCTCGAGCTCGGGTGCGCGCCCGCCGCGGCGCGGATAGACCGCGAAGCGGAAGCCGCCGTGCTCGAGCAGCGTGCGCCCGCCGAGCTCGAGCGGCGGCACCACCGGGATCTCGTGCGCCGCGAGCTCGAGCACGAAGGCATGCTCCTCGAGAATCTGCGCGTCGCTCCAGCGCCCGGGCCGGTAGAACTTCGCCACCACCGGCTTTTCGTCCTCGATGCCGACCTGATACACGCGGTTCTCGAAGCTGTTGAGCGCGAGCTGGCGGCCGTCGCAGCGCAGCCCCGCGCTCTCGATCGCGTCGAGCACCGCGTCCGGCGTCAGGCGCGAGTAGGGATGCGGGTCGGCCTGCGGCATGCGCGCATTCTACGGGCTGAACAGCGCGCAAGCCCGGTGAAGGAATTGCAACAGTTGGTAAATCCGCTTGCGCGCAGGGCGCGCGCGCGGAACATCGACGTCGCATGCCGCATGTGCGAGCAGGAGATCGGCCATGAGTACCGGATTCGAGCTGCTCGGCCTTGGCGCCGTTGTCGCCGCGATCGGCGCGATCGTGCTCTGGGTGGTGATCATGCCGGGGCGCGCCAGAAACAAGCCCGCCGAGAAGGGCCCCCGCAAGGCGCGCTCTGCAGAGCGCGCCGCCTGGGACCCGGACATCGACGCGGGGCGGCGCCACCGCTAGCGCCGCCGCGCGCTTCAGGCGCCGCCTTCCTTCGGCAGGAAGCGCAGCGCGACGCCGTTGTTGCACCAGCGCTGGCCGGTCGGCGGCGGACCGTCGTCGAACACGTGGCCCTGGTGCCCGCCGCAGCGCGCGCAATGGTACTCGGTGCGCGGCAGGATGAGGCGGAAGTCGCGCTTGGTCTGCAGGTGGCCGGGGATGTCGGTGAAGAAGCTCGGCCAGCCCGTGCCGCTGTCGTACTTCATCGCCGAGGTGAACAGCGGCAGGCCGCAGCCCGCGCAGGCGAACACGCCCGGGCGCTTCTCGTCGTTCAGCGGGCTGCTCCCCGGCGGCTCGGTGCCCTCTTCGCGCAGCACGCGGAACTGCGCCGCATCGAGGCGCTTCTTCCATTCGTCCTTCGACAGCTTGAGCGCCTCGCTCGCCGAGGGGACTGCGGCGCCCGCGGGGAGCAGGGCCTTCCAGGTCTTTTGCAGGTCTTGCACGTCTATGCCTCCCTTTGGAGTAGCGGCGAGCGCGCGCCCGGCGAGGCCGGCGAGCGGGGCTGCCACCAGGGCCTCGAGCAGCATGCGTCGGTTCATGTGGACCTCCTTGCGTCTTAGGGTAGCCGCTGCCGGGCGCGCATCACCAGGAAATACTGGTACGGCAGGAAATCGTGCTCGGCGAGCGTCTCGAAGCCGGCGCGTCCGAGCTCGCGCTTCACCTGGGCGAGCGGGATGCGTCCGGACGGCGGCGGGCCGTAGGGCGAGTCCGGACGGAAATCGATGACCGCCAGCCGCGCGCCCGGCTTGAGCAATCCGAGCAGTCTGCGGAAGTAGTCGTCCCGGGCGGCGATGTGGTGGTAGGTGTCGACCAGCAGCACCAGGTCGACTTTCTCCGGAAGTCGCGGATCGTCGGCCGCGCCGAGCTGCGCCGAGAGATTCGCCAGCCCGTCGCGCTGCGCGCGCTGCGCGAGGTAATGCACCATGTCGGGCTCGATGTCGACGCCGATCACCCGGCCATGCGGCACCGCGCGCGCCAGGCGCACCGAGAAGTAGCCGGTACCCGACCCGATGTCGGCGATCACCGCGTCCGGGCCGGGCGCGAGCGCCCGGATCACCTCGTCGGGCTTCTGCCAGGCGTCGCGCGCGGGGTCGTCGAACTGCGTCGCCCAGTGCTCGGCGTCGCGGAAGCGGTGCTGCGCCTGGGCGCCTGCACTCAGCACGAGCAGCAGCAGAAGCGCGAGTCGCAGTAAGGATTTCATGGGCGGCGGGAGTATCCCGCATTTGACCGGGCCCGGGGCGGGACGTTCGCATTGACCTGTGTCAAGCGGCGCGGGCTCCCGCAGAATATCGTTTACTAGGTCATGACTACGGTTTTCACGGCGCGGGGCCTCACCAAGGTATACCGCATGGGGGAGGTCGAGGTGCACGCGCTGCGCGGCGTGGACCTGGACGTCGACGCGGGCGAGCTGATCGTGCTGCTCGGCGCCTCGGGCAGCGGCAAGTCGACTCTGCTCAATATCCTGGGCGGCCTCGATACCCCGACCTCCGGCGAGGTCCGCTTCGAAGACCATATCCTCACCGACGCGGACGAGGCCGCGCTCACGCGCTACCGGCGCGAGCACGTCGGCTTCGTGTTCCAGTTCTACAACCTGATCCCGAGCCTCACGGCGCGCGAGAACGTCGCGCTGGTGACCGACATCGCCACGAATCCCATGTCCGCCGAGGAGGCGCTCGGCCTGGTCGGGCTGGGCGAGCGCCTGGACCACTTCCCCTCGCAGCTCTCCGGCGGCGAGCAGCAGCGTGTCGCGATCGCGCGTGCGGTCGCCAAGCGCCCGCAGGTGTTGCTGTGCGACGAGCCGACCGGGGCGCTCGACTACGAGACCGGCAAGCTGGTGCTCGAGGTGATCGTGCGCGTCAACGCCGAGCTCGGCACCACGGCGATGGTGATCACGCACAATGCCGCCATCGCGGCGATCGCCGACCGGGTGCTGCGCATCGCCAACGGCCGCATCGCGAAAGTGGAAGTCAACGCGCGCAAGCTGAGCCCTTCGGAGATCTCCTGGTGAGGGCGCTCCACCGCAAGCTCGCGCGCGACCTCTGGGCGATGAAAACGCAGGTGGTGTCGATCGCGCTCGTGATCGCCTGCGGCATCGGCGCCTTCATCGCGGCCTTCTCGACGCACGACTCGCTGCTTACGTCGCGCGAGCGTTACTACGACACGGCACGCTTCCCTCAGGTGTTCTCGCAGGTCAAGCGCGCCCCCGAGACACTCGTGCCGAAGATACGCGCGATCGCCGGGGTTTCGGAGGTCGAGACGCGCGTGGTGCTCGACGCGCAGCTCTCGATCGAGGGCATCCTGCCGCCGATGATCGCGCGCCTGATCGGCGTCGACTTCGCCCGGCTGCCGGCCATGAACCGGCTGACGCTCACGAGCGGACGCTGGCCCGCGCCGGGCGCGAAGAACGAGATGGTGGTGAACCAGCGCTTCATGGAGGCTCGGCACCTCGGGCTCGGCACCCGCGCGACGGTGCTGGTGAACGGCAAGCTCGAGCGCCTGGCGATCGTGGGCACGGTGCTCTCGCCGGAGTACATCTACGCCACGCGCGGCGGCGGCATGCCTGACGACGAGTGGTTCGCCGTGTTCTGGACCGACGCCGAGGCGCTCGCCGCGGCGCAGGACATGACGGGCGCCTTCAACTCGGTGCTGCTGCGCCTGGCGCATGGCGCCTCGGAGCAGGCCGCGATCGCGCAGCTCGACCGGCTGCTCGAGCCCTACGGCAGCCTGGGCGCCGTCGGGCGCGAGGACCAGATCTCGCACAAGATCGTGTCGCAGGAGATCGAGGAGCAGCGGGTGTGGGGCACCGTGCTGCCGGTGATCTTTCTCGCGGTGGCGGCATTCATCCTCAACGTGGTGCTGCACCGGCAGGTGTACGCGCAGCGCGGCGAGATCGCCGCGCTCAAGGCGCTCGGCTACGACAATCGCGCGATCGCCTGGCACTACCTGGGATTCGCCTCCGTGATCGTGCTGCTCGGCGCGGCGATCGGCTTCGGCGTCGGCGACTGGCTCGGGCAGGCGATGACCGGGCTGCTGAGCGACTTCTTCCACTTCCCGAGCTTCGAGTTCAGGGTGCTGCCGCTGGTGGCGCTCGCCGGGACCGGCATCGCCCTGCTGGCGGGCTACGGCGGCACGGTCGCCGCGATCCGCGGCGTGGTGAGGTTGCGCGCAGCCGAGGCGCTGCGCCCGCCGGCGCCGGCGGAGTTCAGGCCGCTGCTGATCGAGCGCCTCGGCTACGCGCGGCTCGCTACGCCCGGACAGCGCATGATTCTGCGCAACATCGAACGCAAGCCGCTGCGTGCCGCCTTCACCGTGATCGGCGTCGCCGGCTCGGTCGCGATCCTGATCACTTCCGCGTTCTGGTACGACTCGCTCGACTACTTCATGGACGTGCAGTTCAACATGGTGCAGCGCGCGAGCGTGTTCGTGGGCTTCCCCGAGCCGGTGGATCGCTCGGCGGTGCGCGAGCTCGCGCAGCTGCCGGGGGTAAAGCGGGCCGAGGGCATGCGCGCGATCCCGGTGGTGCTGCGCGCGGGGCACCGGAGCTATCGCACCGCGCTGACCGGGCTCGCCGATGGCGCCCAGCTGCAACACGTTCTCGACCGGCAGCTGCGCGAGCACCGGCCGGCGCCGGGGGGCGTGCTGCTCACGTCGCGCCTTGCCGAGCGGCTCGGCCTGCGCCCGGGCGACACCGTGTTCGCCGAGCTGCTCGAGGGTAAGCGCGTCAAGGCGATGCTGCGCGTCACCGGCACGGTGCGCGAGATGGCGGGGATGAACGCCTACATGCGGCTCGACGATCTGAACCGGCTGGCAGGCGACGGGCCGCTGGTTTCGGCGGCCGGCCTGCTGGTGGACCGCGCAGACGAGCCGGGGCTGCTCGAGCGCCTGAAAGCCGTTCCCGCGGCCGCGGTGGTGATCGTGACCCGCACGCTGCTCGATACCTTCCGCAGGACCACCGCGCGCAACGCGCTGTTCTTCACCGGGATCCTGACGGCCTTCGCGGCGACCATCGTGGTCGGCGTGGTCTACAACAACGCGCGCATCCAGCTCGCCGAGCGCGCCTGGGAGCTGGCCAGCCTCAGGGTGCTCGGCATGACTCGGGGCGAGGTCTCGCTGCTGCTGCTCGGCGAGCTCGCGCTCGAGATCGCGGCGGCGATCCCGGCGGGATTCGTGCTCGGCTACTGGCTCGCGGCGCTGATCGTTTCGCTCATCATCCCGGAGACTTTCGAGTTTCCCCTGGTGATCTGGCCGCATACTTACCTCTTCGCCGGCGCCGTGACGGTCGCGGCGGGCATCGCGAGCGCGCTGGTGGTGAGGAACCGTATCGACAATCTGGACCTGGTCGGCGTGCTGAAGACACGGGAATGAGAACGCGAAACAAGATTGCGCTGGGGATCGCCGCCGCGGCGCTCGCGGCGCTCGCCATCTGGGCGCTGCAGCCGCAGCCCGTGACCGTCGAGACCGCCAAGGTAACGCGCGGCCCGTTCGAGCAGACCGTGTCCGACGACGGCAAGACGCGCGTGCGGGACCGCTACGTGGTCTCGGCGCCGCTCGCCGGCCGCGTCGACCGCATCGAGCTCAAGGCCGGCGACCCGGTTGCGGAGGGGCAGGTGGTGGCAGTGCTGACGCCAAGCATGCCGGCGTTCCTCGACGCACGCACCGCGCGCGAGCTCGCGGCGCGCGTGCGCGCCGCGGAGGCGCAGCGGCTGCGCGCGGCGGCCGAGGTGCAGAAGGCCGACGCGCAGGGGGAGCAGGCGCGCTCGGACCTGGAGCGTGCCAGGTCGCTTTCCAAGGGCGGCTTCGTCTCCGACACCGCGCTCGATCAGGCGCGCCTCGCGCTGGTGACGGCGCAGAAGGGGCACGACGCGGCGAAGTTCGCCGAGCGCGCGGCGATGCACGAGGTGGAGCAGGCGCGCGCCGCGCTGGTGCGCTACCGCGCCGAGAGCGAGGGCAGAATCACCGGTGCGCGCTGGGAGGTGAAGTCGCCGATCAGCGGATCGGTGCTCCGGGTGGTGCAGGAAAGCGAGGGCGTGGTGGCGCTGGGCGCGCCGCTCATCGACGTCGCCGATCCGCGCAGCCTCGAGGCGGTGGTCGACGTGCTCTCGGAGGAGGGCGTGGCCATACGCCCCGGCATGCCCGCGCGCATCGAGCTCGGCAGCGGCGTGCCGCCGCTCGCGGCGCGCGTGCGGCTGATCGAGCCCGCGGCGTTCACCAAGATCTCCGCGCTCGGCGTCGAGGAGCAGCGAGTCAACGTGGTGCTCGACTTCGTCGAGCCGCTCGATCGCGTGCAGACCATCGGCGACGGCTTCCGCGTCGATGCGCACATCGTGACGCTGAAGGCCGACGACGCGCTGAAGGCGCCCGTGGGGGCGCTATTCCGGCGCGGCGAAGGCTGGGCGGCGTTCGTGCTCGAGGGCGATCGCGCGGTGCTGCGCCAGGTGAAGTCGACGCGGCGCAACGGCAGCGAGGCGATGATCGACGAAGGGCTCAAGGCCGGCGACACCGTGATCGTCTACCCGTCGGACGCGCTCGAGGACGGCGCGAAGGTCGAGGTTCGCGCGCCGCTGCGCTAGACTTGGGGCCCCGAACCCGCATTCCTGCCATGGACCCGGCCGGCCGCTCCGCGAACCTCGTCGAAGTCGAGAATCTGCACTTCGCCTACAACGACACCCGGATCTTCAAGGGCATCAGCCTGACGATCCCGCGCGGCAAGGTGGTCGCGATCCTGGGCGCGAGCGGCTGTGGCAAGACGACGCTGCTCAAGCTGATCGGCGGCCAGCTGCGCCCCGCGAGCGGCAGGGTGAGGGTTGACGGCAAGACCGTGCACGAGCTCGACACCGGCCAGCTGTACGAGCTGCGCCGCAAGATGGGGATGATGTTCCAGACCAGCGGCCTGTTCAGCGACCTGTCGGTGTACGAGAACATCGCCTTTCCGATCCGCGAGCACTACGAGCTGCCCGAGGCGCTGATCCGGCGGCTGGTGCTGATGAAGCTGCACGCGGTGGGCCTGCGCGGCGCGCGCGACCTGATGCCGGGAGATCTCTCCGGCGGCATGTCGCGGCGCATTGCGTTGGCGCGCGCCATCGCGGCCGACCCGCTGCTGACCATGTACGACGAGCCCTTCGCGGGCCTCGACCCGATCACGCTGAACGTCATCGCCGAGCTGATCCGCAGGCTGAACGATGCGCTCGGCACCACCTCCATCATTGTCACCTACGACGTGAGCGAGTCGCTCAAGGTGGTCGACTACGTCTACGTCATCTCGGACGGCGTGGTGGCCGGGGAGGGAACGCCCGAGCAGGTGGCTGCTTCGGACGATCCCTACCTCAAGCAATTCATGCATGCGCTGCCCGACGGCCCGGTGCGCTTTCACTTCCCGGGCAGGACCCTCGAAGAGGACCTCAGCCTGGCGCAGCCGGCGCTTAGCGGCCGCTAGCGATTTCGTGGCCGACGTAGGCGCCGAGCACCGCGCCGAAGAGCGCGCCGACCGCCGGAGCGCCGTAGTAGACGCCGCCGTACGCGGGCGGACCGTAGACTACCGGCGCCGGCTGATAGACGACGGGCGCCGGACGCACGACCACGACCCTGCGCTCGACATAGCGCGGCTGCTGGTGGATCACCACGACGCGGCGATCGTGATCGTGGCGATTCCAGTATTCGCCGCGGTATCCGTATTCGTGTCCACGGTAACCCGGGTCAGCGAAGGCCGGCGCGGCCGCGAGCAGCGTAGCGCCCAGGACGGCTGCGATCGAAAGTCTGGTCGGTTTCATGTCTCACTCCTTTCGTTGAGTACTGCCCCGGCACTGCGGGCACGGGAGCATTGTCGACACGAACCCTGTTAACGTCTGCGAGCGAGTGTAAGCTCCTGTAACAGCAGCCAAGTCCCTGGCGCCGTTCACATTTCTCGAATGGGGCGATGTGCGCCCCGCCGACCAGCGGAGGCATTCATGAGCGGGAAGACGCAATACGAGATCGATCAGCGGGTCTACGACCTCTACGACGAGTACTGCCACGGCCGGATCGACCGGCGCGAATTCCTGAAGCGCGCGGGCGCGGTCGCGGCCGGAGGCTTTGCGATGGCGCAGGCGCTGCTGCCGCGCTACGCCGCGGCGCAGACGATCTCAGTCACCGACCCGCGCATCAAGGCGCGGTACGTGGAATACCCCTCGCCGGGCGGAAATTCGGGGAACATGCGCGGCTACCTCGTGCAGCCGGCGAAGCAGGGGCTGTTTCCCGCGGCGTTGGTGATACACGAGAACCGGGGGCTCAATCCGTACATCGAGGACGTGGCGCGCCGGCTGGCGGTGGACGGGTTCCTCGCGCTTGCGCCCGACGGCCTGGCACCGATCGGCGGGTATCCGGGCGACGACGACAAGGGGCGGGCGCTGCAGGCGAAGCTCGATCAGTCGAAACTGCGCATCGACATGCTCAATAGCGCACGCTTCGTGAAGGCACACCCTCTGTCTACCGGCAAGCTCGGCGCGGTCGGATTCTGTTGGGGCGGCGGCGTGGTCAATGAGCTGGCGGTCGCGCTCGGGGCGGATCTGCAGGCGGCCGTGCCGTTCTACGGTGCGGCGCCGCAGGCGACGAGCGTGCCGAGCATCAAGTCGCCGCTGCTGCTTCACTTCGCGGAGAACGACCCGCGCATCAACGGCATGTGGCCGGGCTACGAGGCGGCGCTGAAAGCGGCGGGGGCGCGGTACGAGGCGTACCAGTACCCCGGCACGCAGCACGGCTTTCACAACGACTCGACGCCGCGCTATCGCGAGGCGGCCGCGAAGCTCGCGTGGGAGCGCACCGTTGCCTTTTTCAGGAAGAACCTCGCTTGAGCTTCCTGCGCGGTTTGCGGTACTGCAGGAGGGCCGCGATCTTGCGCTCGAAGGGATCGCGGCGCGTGAGATTTTTCACCTGCGCGCGCGTCACGAGCCGGAAGTGGCGCGCCTCCTCGAGCAGCTCGGGAACTTCCCAGGCGTTCTTTTCGCCTGCGGCCCAGATCGCCGGGTCGACGCGGCGCAGGTCGAACGGCAGCGAGTACTCGCGCAGCGATTTGTGCTCCCGCTTGTTGGAGTACTCGTGGAAGTACGACATCGCCAGCTCCCGCAGGCTGCGGTACACGGGGTCGCGCCAGCGCAGGTACGCGCCGTTGGTTTTCGAGATGGCGCCCCAGCAGCCGCGGCGCCGGAACAGCGCGACCACGTGATCGAAGTCGTGTTCGGCGCGCATGTCCATCAGCAGCGGCGGCTCGCCGTGCACCCAAAGCGCGGCGGCGGCGAGCATGGCGCCTTCGATGCAGTGCGCGTTGCCGTCGCGCAGCACCACGCGCACCGGGCGGCAGGTGTCGCCATCGGGCTCGAAGTTCTGCTTCAGCCCGAAAAGAAACCTCTGGATCTTCGCCGGCGTGTCGAGGCGCCTGAGCACCGCGAACTCGCCCTTGCCGAGGCCGAGATCCTCGCGGCGGGCGAAGCGCCTGCGCAGCGCCATCAGAATTGGTAGCGGCGCAGTCCGCCGTCCACGGGTATCACGGCGCCGGTGATGTACCGCGCGCGCGGCGAGGCGAGGAAGCACACCACGTTCGCGATGTCCTCCGGCTGGCCGTACTCGCCCACCGGGATCTCGTGCTCCGACTGCCACTTGCGGAACTCGGGCGGGTAATTGCGCTCGATCTGCTCGCTCATGATGCGTCCGGGCGGGATCGAGTTCACCGTGACGCCGTGCTTGCCGACCTCGCGCGACAGCCCCTTGGCCCAGGAATGCATCGCCGCCTTGGCGCAGAACGCGCCGTTGATGCCCTCGGGCTCCGACTTGCCGGTGATGCTGATCACGCGGCCCCAGCCGCGCGACGTCATCTGGTCGATCAGCCGGTCGGTGAGCTGGCGCTGGCGCGTGAAGTTGAGCGTCAGCGCCTCCTGCCACTGCGACTCGCTCGCGTGGAGCTCGAACTTGCGGCTGCCGCCGGCGTTGTTCACCAGGATGTCAACCGCCCCGAGCGCGTCGAGCGCAGCGCGCGCGATCGTCTGCGGCGCGTCCTCGCGCATGAAGTCGCATTCGATCACCGCGGGGCGCGGCGCGCCGCCCGCGGCGATCTCGTCGGCGAGCGCCTCGAGCCGGTCGCGGCGCCGCGCGGTGATGGCAAGGCGCACGCCTTCGGCCGCGAGCGCTCGCGCGATGCCGCGGCCGATACCCGCCGAGGCGCCCGTAACGAGGCCGGTCTTGCCGGTGATTCCCAGATCCATGCCTTGACTCCCAGATTCAGACGAGCAGCGTGGCGAGCAGCGTCGCGGTGCCCAGGAACGAGAAGAACCCCGTCACGTCGGTCACCGTGGTGAGGATGATCGTCGAGGCGGTCGCCGGGTCCTGGCCGAAGCGCTGCAGCAGCATCGGCACCAGCGCGCCGGCGAGACCCGCGATGATCATCGATACCACCATCGCGATCACGCAGATGAGCGCGAGGCCCGTCGAGCGGCTCCAGAGGTAAACGCCGATCGCGGTCGTCGCCGCGACCGCGAGGCCGTTCAGCAGGCCGGTGGCCGCTTCCTTGGCGAGCACGCGCGGCAAGTGGCGCAGGCTGATCTCGCGCAGGAACAGGCCGCGCATGGTCACCGCCAGGGCCTGCCCGCCAGCGTTGCCCGACTGGCCGGCCACCACCGGCAGCAGCACGGCGAGCGCGGTGAACTTGGCGATCAGGCCTTCGAACATGCCGACCACCGCGGCGGCGAGGAACGCGGTGAGCAGGTTGATCTGCAGCCAGCCGAGGCGCTTGCGCACCGCGAACATCGGGGTCGAGAGCGCGCGCTCGTCGGGGCTCGCGCCCACCATGCTGAGGATGTCGGCGCTTGCCTCCTCCTCGATCGCGGACACGAGCGCGGCCTGGCGGATCACGCCGACCAGGCGGCCGGCGTGATTGATCACCGGAAGCGCGGAGATCGGGTGCTGCTGCAGCACGTTCACCACGTCTTCGCGCGGATCGACGTCGCGCACCGCGGCCACCAGCCCGCGCGTCAGCTCGCGCACCGGCTGGTTGTCATCGCTTACTGCGAGGTCCTGGATCTCGACGCGGCCGACGAGCACGCCTTCGCCGTTCACCACGAACATCTCGCGCATGCCGCGCCGCTTGAGCGCGCGCAGGCGCGCGAGCGCTTCGGCCACGGTCTGGTCCTCGCGCACCGGCGTCACCTGCGGGTCCATGACGCGTCCGGCCGAGTCCTCGGGGTAATCGAGCAGCGCGCGCAGCTCGCGCGCCACCTGCGCGTCGAGCAGCGAGAGCAGCCGCTTGCGCAGCTTGGGCTTGAGTTGGGCGAGCACCTGGGCGGCGACCGCGGGCTCCGCCTCGGTGAGGAAATGGCGCGCGAGCGCGTCCGGCACGAGCTCCAGCGACGCCGCCGCGGCATCGGGCGCGAGCGACTCCCAGGCGCGCACCGCCGCGTGCGGGGCATAGGCGCCGAGCAGCTCGGCGACCTCCCCCGGCGGCATGGTTTCGAGCTGGCGCGCGGCCTCGCGCGGGTAGTCGAGCAGGTAGCGCTCGTTGAGCGCCATGACCGCGAGTTGCGGATCAGCGCTCATCGGCGGACTTGCGCATCGCCGGTACCCGGGGCAGGACCGTGAGCGCCGCGGCGAACAGGCCCGAAACCGCGTTCCAGTAACCGCGCCCGAGCGCCGTGGCCAGATCGTCGTCGCTCGGGCGCTCGCCCGGGGCGCCGCGCCCCTGCGCCAGCGCGCGCCTGAGCGCGGCGCGCCGCAGCACGCCGATCAGCCGCTCGCTGCGCTCGACCACGGGCAGCGCGGCGGAACGCTCCCAGCCGCGGTGCTCGAGCGCGCCGTCGAGCGGGGTGGTGGCGGCGATCACCAGCGGCGGCTTCACCGCGAGCGTCCCGAGCGGGGCGGATGCGGGAGAGCGCAGCAGCGTCGCGATCTCGACGGTGCCGACGAGGCGCTCGTCGGCGTCGATGACGTAGACGCGCTCGACGGGGCCGTCGGAGCCGTTGCGCAGGCGCTCGAGCGCGTCTTCGACGCGCGCCTGGGCCACCAGCGCGGTCACGTCCGGATCGGCCCAGGCGCCCACGGTGTTCTCGGCGTAGCCGAGCAGCAGCCGCGAGGCGACCGCGGTCGCCGTCGGCAATCCCTCGAGCAGCCGCGTGCGGCGCGGCTCGGAGACGTGGCGCAGGATCAGCACCGCGGGCTGAGCGCCGAGCGAGGCGAGCAGCGCCATCGCCGAATCGTCCTCGAGCGCGCCGAGATTGCGCGCCGCGGCGGTGGGCAGCATCGCCGAGAGCACTGGCGCCGCGGCGCGCGCCGGGATGCGCTCGAACAGCGCGCCCGATTCGGCCACCGGCATGCGCTCGAGCACGCGCGCCGCGTCCGCGGGGTGCCCCGAAAGAAAGGCGAGCGTGAGGCGCTCCGCGTCAGCCATGGCTGCGCTCGGCGGGAAGCAGCACGATCGGCTCCTCGTGGTAGAGCTTGCCGGGCAGCAGGACGCGCCCCTCGGCGGTCTCGAGCATCAGCCCCGTGGCGGTCACTTCGAGGATGCGCCCCTCGTGTCCCGCGACGCGGATGCGCTGGCCGACCTCCAGGCTTTGCCGCAGGTAATGGGCACCGATCAGGTTCGACACGTAGCCGCGCGCGCCCAGGCTCATGGCGATCGCCACCCCGCCGGCGACGGTCATGAAGATCGCCGCCGCCAGGATCGCGAGAAACGTGATGCGGATGCCCACCTGCTCGGCGCCGACCAGGACCGCCGCGACCAGGATCGCGCCCTGCGCGACCCGCGCCAGCATCAGGCGCTGCGGTGGCGCCAGGCGTGTCGCCGCGGCGCGCACCAGATCCGCGACGAAGGCCGAGAGGATGTAGCCGGCGGCGATGATCAGCAGCCCGGCGGCGAAGGTCGGCAGGTAATCGAGCAGCCGGCCCAGCCAGTCGGTGAACGTCTGCAGTCCCAGCACCTGCGTGGCGGCGGTGACGAAGAACAGCAGCACGATCCAGAATACGACCGTGCCGAGCACCGAGGACGAGCGTCCCACGCGCAGCCGCTCGGTGGCTTTGGGCGTGAGCACGCGCATCAGCAGCGTCTCGGCGAGCAGCGCGCCGCGCACCGTGAGCGCGCGCAGCAGGCGCGCCAGCAGCCAGCCCGCGAACACCAACAGCACCGCGCTCAGCACGCTCGGCAGGTAGGTAACCAGGCGGTCGAATATCGCGTTGGCGGTGCCGGTGATGGTTGCGCCGAGCTCCTGCATGGCATTCTTCTGATAAGTTGACGCGCAGATTAGCATTGCGCTGGAGAGGCAGCCATGACAAAGGCCCGGATCGGCTATATCGGTGTAGGACTGATGGGATTGCCCATGGCGACGCGGCTGGTCGCCCTCGGCTACCCGGTGGCGGCCTACGACATCGCGCCCGACAGGATCGATGCGGCGCGCAAGGCCGGCGCACGGATCGCGGCCTCGGTCGCCGACGCGGTGCACGACGCGGAATTCATCGTTCTCAACCTGCCCACCACCGAGGCGGTCGAGCGCGTCGTCCTCGACGAGGGCGGGCTACGGTCGGCGGCGAAGGCGCCGCAGCTGGTCGTCGATTTCTCGACCATCAGGCCGGCCACGGCGCGCGAGCTGGCGGGAAACTTGCGCGCCTCGACCGGCGCGGGATGGATCGACGCACCGGTCTCGGGCGGACCGCCGGCCGCGGGCGACGGCACGCTGACGGTGATGGCGGGAGGAGCGAAGGAGGACTTGGCGCGCGCCGGGGGGATGCTCGGCGACGTCGCGGCGCGCGTCACGCATCTGGGCCCCGTGGGGTCCGGGCTGGCGGCGAAGATGATCAATCAGTTGATCGTCGGCATCGGCCACGCGATGCTGGCCGAGGCGATCGTGCTCGCCGAAGCGAGCGGCATCGACGCGCCGAGCGTGCCCGGCGCGCTCGCCGGCGGGCTGGCCGATTCGAACCTGCTGCAGCGCTTCTATCCGCGGATGGTGCGGCGCGAGTTCGCGCCGCAGGGCTACGTGCGGCAGCTGCTCAAGGACCTGGAGATGGTGCACGAGTTCGCCGCGGCGACCAAGTCGCCGACGCCGATGACGGCGCAGGCGCTGTCGCTGTACCGCATGCTCGCTCATCTCGGGCACGCGGAACTCGACACCACCGCGCTCATCAAGCTCTACGATCGCGGCTAGGAAGGTGCGAACTGCGCGGGTTAGCGTGTACTTACTGTAGCCGATCGACCATCGGCGCGATGTCGTAGTACTCGGCCTGGATTGCAGACAGTTCGGGGTCCTGCTGGGGGTGGTTGATCAGCGAGGCGAGCACCGGGTAGGTCGGTGAAAACAACACCGCGAGGGCTATTAAGGCCAGGACTTTGCGTAGGGTCGATTTCATGCTCGTTTCCTTCAATTGCGCTTTTAGTTAGACGGTACTGCAATGCAACATGCTACTTGATTCGCATGATGAAGGTTGCGATTGCCGAGATAAAGACCAAAAGAATGGATTATTTATTGTTAAAAACGGGATAATATCCTCACGTGGATCGCTTCCTCGCCATCCGAGTTTTCTCACAAGTTGTTGAATCTGGTAGTTTTTTTCGCGCTGCGGAGCGGTTGAAGCTGTCGTCGTCGGCCGTGTCGCGCCATGTGGCCGACCTCGAGGCGCACTTGCACAACCGCCTGCTCAACCGCACGACGCGCCGCGTGACCCTGACCGAGACAGGGCGCTTGTTCTACGAGCGCAGCGTCCAGCTGTTGCACGACCTCGAAGAGGCCGAGGACGAAGCGGTGAAGTCCGCCGCGGTGCCGCGCGGCACGCTCAAGGTCAGCACTTCGCTGAATTTCGGCGTGCGCCATACGGCGCCGGCGATCGCCGCATTCCTCGAGCGCTACCCCGAGGTGAAGTTCGACATCGCGCTCTCGGACCGCGTGGTCGACCTCGTCGAAGAGGGCATCGACGTGGCGATCCGCATCGGCAGCCCCGGATCCGACACCCTGGTGGCGCGCAGGCTCGGCGAGACCGTGGTGGTACCGTGCGCATCGGCGGAGTACCTGGCGCGGCACGGGGCGCCGCGCACCCCCGAAGAGCTGGAGCAACACAATTGTCTGACCTACGAGTACGTCCCGCCGCGCAATCAGTGGCGCTTTCTCGACGGCGACGGGCGCGAGCGCGTCGCGCGCGTTTCGGGCAACCTGCATTCGAACAACGGTGACTTGCTCGCCGAGGCGGCGGCGCAGGGTGCGGGCATCGTATATCAGCCGACCTTCATCGTGGGAGAGGCGGTACGCGCCGGGCGGCTGGTGCCCCTATTGCAGGATTTCCAGGCGCCGCCGCTGCCGATCTACGCGGTGTTTGCGAGTCGCAAGCACCTTTCGGCCAAAGTGCGGCTGTTCGTCGATTTCCTGGTCGAGCGCTTCGCCGAGTCGAAGGACCTGCTCGCCGCGCGGCTGGCGCCGCCCTAGAAGCGATGCGCCTCGCTGAGCTGGATCCAGTGCGCACAGGCGAGCGCGCGCGCATCCTCGCCGATGCGCCCCACGACCTGCACCCCGAGGGGCAGCCCGCGCGGGCCGCGCCCGACCGGCACGCAGACGCAGGGCGCGTGCAGCAAGGTCCACATCCTGTTGAACACCGAGTCGCCGGTGGAGGCGAGGCCGGCCGGCGCCTCGCCCGGCGCCGCGGGCGCGACCAGCGCGTCGCAGTCACGCAGCGCGTCGGCAAGCTTGTCCCGGCAGATGCGCACGGTGCGCTGGGCCGCGTCGTAGGCATCCGCGCTCACGGTCCAGCCGCGCGCGAGCCGGCCGCGCAGCGGCTCGCGGATGCGATCGCGGTGGCGCAGGTGCTCATCGGCGAGGCAGCGCGCGATCTCGAAGTCCCATATCGTGGCGTGCAAGTCGGCCAGCGCGTCGTACTCCGGCGGCAGGGCGACGCGCGTCACCCGCGCGCCGCTGCGCGCCAGGTGCCCGCCGATGTCCTCGAACAGCTTCTGCGTCTCGGGCTGCGCCGCGGGCCATTGCGGCGTAAGGCACAGCCCGACGCGCGGCGCTCGCAGCTCGCGCGGGATGCGAAGCGCGTCGCGGCGCGAGAGCGCGGCGGCGAACAGGGCCGCGTCCTCGACCGAGCGCGCGAACACGCCCACGGTATCGAGCGAGTCCGAGATCGCCTTCACGCCCACGCGCGGCAGCAGCCCGAAGCTCGGCTTGTAGCCGACGATGCCGCAGAATGCCGCGGGGCGGATGATCGAGCCGCCGGTCTGCGTGCCGAAGGCGAGCGGCAGCATGCGGTCGGCGACCGCCGCGGCCGATCCCGAGGACGAGCCGCCCGGCGTGTGCGCAGGGTTGTGCGGATTCGTGGTCGGCCCCGGCGGGAAGGTCGCGAACTCGGTGGTCACCGTCTTGCCGAGCGCCAGCGCGCCCGCCGCGCGCGCGAGCGCCACGCAGGGCGCGTCGGCCGCGGGCCGGTTACCGGCGTAGATCGGCGAACCGTGCTCGGTGGGGTAGTCGAAGGTGTCGATGATGTCCTTCACGCCGACCGGCAGGGCGTGCAGCGGCCCCCGTGCGGCGGCCCGGTCCAGGGCGCGCGCGCCGGCAAGCGCCCGTTCGGGATCCAGATGCGCGAAGGCGTGCACCACGGGCTCGCGCTCGGCGATGCGCTCCAGGCAGGCGCGCGCCAGCTGCTCTGCGCTCACCTCGCGCCGCTCGAGCATGGGCGCGAGCTCGGTCGCGCCCAACTCGTGGAGCGGTTTCATTTCTGTCCGAGCGTGGGCGGTCGCCAGGTGTAGGACGCCGGTCCCGGCACGCGCAGCACGCGCAGCATGCGCAGCGCCGCCTCGCGCCCGCGATAGTAGCCCGGCACCGTCACCGTCTCGGAGAAGCCCATGGCGCGATAGAAGCCGCGCGCCGCTTCGTTGCCGGCGCGCAGCTCGAGATGCACGCTTTCGATGCCGGCCGTGTGCGCGGACTCCGTCAGCCAGTCGAGTAGCCGGCGGCCGATCCCGGCGCGCCGTTTCAGTGGCCGCACCGCGAGCAACACCAGGTGCGCGCGCTCGTCGCCGAACTCCATGATCGCGAATCCGGCGATGCCGCCGCGCTCCTCGGCGACCAGCGTGAGGGTATCGCGGTCGCGCAGCGCGCGCCGCACGCGCGCGGCATCGTACTTCCAGCCCAGGCCGGCTTCCACCAGATCGCGCGACATCAGCGCGATCGCCTGCGCGTCGCGCGGCTCTGCGAGCCTGATGTTGATGGCTTGCGCGCCCATCGCTTACATTGTGCCACGGCGGCCCCCGCCTTTCGCGAGCCCGAAATGAAGCCCAACCTGATAGTCATCCTGGTCGACGACCTGCGCTTCGACGAGACCGGCGCCTCGGGGCATCCTTACCTCAAGACCCCACACATCGACCGGCTGGCGAACGAGGGTGCGAAATTCGCGAACGCCTTCCATACCACGCCGCTGTGCTCGCCGAACCGCGCCTCGATCCTCACGGGCCAGTACGCCTCGCGGCACGGCATCATCGACAACGTGGGCCGCGACGCGATGAGCCACCGGCTGGCCAACTATCATCTCGAGCTGAAAAAGCTCGGCTATGAGACCGCGCACATCGGCAAGTGGCACATGGGCAACGACCCCAGCCCGCGCCCGGGCTACGACACCTGGATCAGCTTCCGCGGGCAGGGGATGATTGCCGATCCGGTTTTTTGGGAGAACGGCCGCGAGCACAAGCTGAGCGGCTACGTCACCGACCTGCTCAACGAGCGCGCGGTCGATTTCGTAGGGCGCAACCGGCAGCACCCGTTCGCGCTGTTCTTCGCCCACAAGGCGGTGCACCCCGACGTGCAGCAGAAGCAGGACGGCTCGATCGACGCGAGCACCATGCAGGGCTACGTGCTGCCCGCGCGGCACAAGGACCTGTACCGCGGCTGCACCTATCCGATGCGCCCGAGCGTGCTGCCGCTCGAGCAGGTGCTCGCGCAGAAGCCCGCGTGGCGCGAGCTGTTCGCGCTGCGCGACGATCCGGCGAACCGGCCGTTTCTCGACGCCCTGCATGTCGGGACGCAGGAGGAGATCAGGGAGCGCGCCGCCATGATGGCATCGGTCGACGAGGGCGTCGGCGCCCTGCTCGAGGCGCTGGAGCGCGTCGGCAAGCTGGACAATACCGCGATCGTGTTCCTCGGCGACAACGGGTTCTTTTTCGGCGAGCACGGCCTCGGCGCCGAGCGCCGCTTCGCGTACGAGGAGGGCATACGCACCGCGTTCTTCGTGCGCTACCCGCGGCGCATCGCGCCCGGCGCCAGCTTCGCGCAAATGGTGCTCGCCACCGACATCGCGCCGACGATGATCGAGCTCGCGGGGGGCAGGCCCGGCCGGCACATCCAGGGTCGCTCGCTGGTGCCGCTGATGAAGGGCCGCGCCAGGAAGTGGCGCGCGTCGTTCCTGATCGAGTACTTCAATGAGTCGGCGTGGCCCTGGATCGTGGGCATGACCTACAAGGCGGTGCGCACCGAGCGCCACAAGCTGATCCACTGGGTGCACAAGGAAGGCGTCGACGAGCTCTACGATCTCGAGCGCGATCCCCACGAGATCACCAACGTGATCGGCGAGCCGGCCTACGCGGATGCCGCCCGCAGCCTGCGCAAGGAGTTGCGCAAGCTGGTCGCCGACGCGGCCGGCCTGTGAGGCTGCGGACCTAGTCCAGATAGATCATCTTGCGCGTCATGCCGCCGTCGACGACGAAGTTCTGCCCGGTGACGAAAGCGGCGGCGGACGAGAGCAGGAAAGCGATCATCTCGGCGACGTCATCGGGACGGCCGACGCGCCCGACCGGATGTTGCGCGTGATCCTCGGGGCGCAGCGGCGCTGCGCTGCGCTGCGAGGATTTCTTCCACGGGCGCACGTCGATCCATCCCGGACTGACGCAGTTGACGCGCACTTCGGGCGCGAGGCTCATCGCGAGCGCGTGGCTGAGCGCCACCACACCGCCCTTGGATGCGCTGTAGGCTTCGGTGTTCGGTTCGGACTGCAGCGCGCGCGTCGAGGCCACGTTGACGATCGCGCCGCGGCACTTGCGCAGTGCGGCGGCACAGTACTTCGCCGTCAGGAAAGCGCCGGTCAGGTTGGTGGCGATGCGCCGGTTCCATTCGGCGAGCGAGAGCTGCTCGAGCGGCGCGCTCGCCGCGCCGCTGATGCCGGCGTTGTTGACCAGCGCGTCAAGCCTGCCGAAGCGCCCGACGAGCGCCTGCACGCAGTCCTCGACCGACGGCTCGCTCGAGACGTCGCAGGACACGAACCAGATCTCCCCGGGCCCGGCGTCGCCCTCGGCCTCCCGGCCGGCTTCGGCGTCGACGTCGGCGATCGCGACGCGGTAGCCGCGCCCCGCCAGCAGCCGGGCGGTCGCCCTGCCGATGCCCTGCGCCCCGCCGGTGACGAGAGCGGTCTTCGCGTGCTCGGGGGTCATGTTTGCGCTAGATCAAACGGGGCCGGCCGCGCATGATGTTTCATGGACGCACCACTGGGGTAAAAGCATGCTTTGCCTGGAAGATTGTATCGCCCTGAGCGATCTCAGCGAGGAGGAGATCCTCGCCATCGCGCAGCATGAGCACATTCCCGAGATGGCCGCCGCGGAGCTCGGCAATTACCTGGTGCACGCCCCGAACGGGGAGCAATGCATCCGCGGGATGATTCGGGACGACATCGCGGCAGCGGCGATGTGCGGCGACCGCATGCGTGAGCTTGCCCTCAAGTTGGTGCTGCGCAACTACATCGTGCAGCACCCCCGCTGCGACGAGCGCACGCGCCGCGAGATGCGCATCCCGGAACGGCGCGCCCCTTAGCGG